>Ga0209645_1001634_pt1 | contig 11077 bp, 14 predicted proteins | sample ETNvirenome_6_30_FD_184070 | JGI IMG/M metagenome (GOLD analysis project Ga0209645, IMG submission 184070) | Marine viral communities from the Pacific Ocean - ETNP_6_30 (SPAdes) (version 2) | ecosystem: Environmental > Aquatic > Marine > Oceanic | place: Pacific Ocean | collected 2013-06-19
AGCCCATAGCCTTTTGAACCATTCGTATTTCCTTCATCCAGAACGACTTTAGTACATCTCTTCCATACTCCAGTCTTTCTATAAGAGTTTTTAATGAAACGTAGTTGTTCGTATATCCTCCTCCAGAACTAGCGCCTGTCAAAGTGGGAGGTATTCCAAGACCGGCATATATACTTGTTAGTACAGGCTGGTATTTTTCAGAGCCTAGAAATCTATACACTTGAGACTGGCTTTCAGTAAATTTAAGCTCTGGACCCCAAACCATGTCCATAGTACCTCCGCCAACATTGCTAGCTAAGATGTTCTTTAATTTGTCTATAACGGCTTTCTTGGGGATTATTTTATGGTCAAGATCTCCAATTGTCCAAAGTCTAACATTTGAAATAGCGCCATCTAGAGCGGCTATATCCGCAAGCTTCATTTTTTCAAGCATGATTATGTCGTCGAGGATTGATCCAATCATTGGGTCTGCCCAAACGTTCCAATCGTCCTTTTTATAAAAATAGAAGTCTACCCTATCTGGAGGAAGGGGTATGGTTCTTTCTCCACTTCTAAGTCTTTTTAACAAGTCATCTGGTAGAGATTTTCTATTTGAAGTATTATGGTTTGACAATATAGAAGTGTAAGACGTATTTGAGAGCTTTAATACAAATTCTGGGTTAGAGCCTAGCGTAGAGTTTGTATTTTTTAGTTCTACTGATAGCGGGTTAATAAAGTCATACATCCAAGGAATTTCTCTTCTTGAAAACTCTACGTCTTTTATTTTTACATCTGCCGCGATAGATTTTTTTAATTCTTTTTCATGTTTCTTATTTACCTTGGCTGTACTTCTTCTTACTATCACGTTTCCAGTTCTGTATAGATAATTTAAAAATCTTTCAGATCTATCGTTTCCGCCGATCTCGTTCCACCATCTTTTGTAAAACTTTTCTATGGTTTTGTTTGGGTGAACTAGAACTAGCCCCTGTGTGGCGAAGTCGCTCATCAAATCAATAACGTTTCTTATTATACCAACCCTAGAATAAGCTTGCATACATTGGGCTATTAGTTGTTTTTGTCTGTGTCCTACAGACTCACCCGGACGAAAAGCGTTATAATCAGACCTGTTGAAGGATGGCCTTACCGATTTGTTAGGTTCTATATCTAGGTAAGTAGTCCTTCTATCGTAATGAGCTTGAGCCTTCTGTATTCCATCATAAGAGTCAATGTTATCTGACGTAGAACGATAAGCCTTTTCTCTTTGAGAGTCGCTATCCCAAGTTAAGTAAAGACCGGACTCTTCTCTCTGCTCTTCTTTATCAGACATCTAAATTCCTTATTAGTATTGACAATTGGACTGTTAATACTACTATACACAATTTAATAGATATCTTGAATTTTTTCACAAAACCAAGACGGTCCCCCATACATTTTTTCTGGTTTTTCAAACCTAGACCCGTTGCTAACGGCAAAGCCACCAACAACTAATTCTACTTCTTCTTTTTCTTGGTAGTTTCTGGCGGACATGTTAGCCATTATTAATGCAGAGTACCTGTCTTTTCTTAGTCTGCTCTTTCTTCCTGCTCCCGTCTTAACCTCTGGGGTATCCCACCTTTCTCTGCCTGTTCCTGTTTGGGTCATGACTATCATTGATAACTCGTCTTTAAGCTCTTCAATCTCCATAACGCAATCCTCTAGAGTGTCGTATTTTCTACCGATAGACTTATCTACTTCAAGCGCAAGCCCTAAGCTGACAGAATCGAAATACGGAAACAGAACAATCTTGTCTTCAAAGTCTTTTCTGAGTCCGTGGTTGGCTTCTGCTAGCCAGTCATATTTAGCAAACTGACACATTCTTAGAATATGTAGTCCTGCATGATCGTCGGTGTCTTTGGGTTTTTCCTCTATTACGGGCCAAATTGCGACCTCTCCTTCTGGTATCTTGTCTTTGTCGTGAAGAGCCTCCATGACAGCTATACCGCCGCCCTGAGCGTCCATGCCTATCTCGCTACAAGGAAAGACCTTCATTAATTGTCTAATCTTTTTTGCGCAGAAAGAATAGAAATCGTCCTCGTCTACCATTCTAGATTTTAATAACTCTTTGTGGGACTTTCTGGTTGTGGTCCAGCAGTGTACGATTTTTCTGTGGTCTTTATTTACCTCTAAAACAACTATGCTAAAGTTGTCAACCTCTGAGGCGGGGTCAACTCCAAACACATATTTTTTAGATGGGTCTCCTTTCAAAGAAGCCTCGAAAGATATTTCTCCCGATGGCAGTTTAACTGGTTCTGTTGGTGAAGTTGTACATCCTTCAATAAGACTTCGTTTGAAAAATCCTTGACTGTCCGTAGTGAAAATTGCTCCGTATTCCATCTGGAAAATACCCGTATGAACAGTGGCTTTTGCTCTACCTACCTGACCAGCATCCATGAATCCTAATGGTAGCTTATCCACTGGTATTCGTGTTACAGAATAATTCGTCCAATCAAAATCTTGCGGTACAGTGCCGTTGAATATTTCTTCTAATTTTTTTTGCTTTCCCTCGCTGCTCACTATTGAGTGATATCTTTTATGATATTCAGAAAAATGATTAAAGTCATAGTAAGCAGTCCCGCTAAGTATGATTTGGTTTGACATATCTGCCGGATTTTCTTTGCTTGCAGAAGGTATTGTCACGCCAAGCTTTAGGGCCATTGCTTCTTTGGCCTTTTGTTTTGTTTTTTCTATAGGAGAAGATGCAACCGCTGCAAAACCCGCGACAACGTTTTCAAATATATCTCTAGGTATAGATGCAAATTCGTCAGCTATAATGTCGTTTGCGCGCTGACCTCTGATTTTGCTACCATCGCCAAGAGGAAGTGCGGTTACTGTGCTGTCTCCAATATGCATAACGCATCGGTCAACATCTTTTCTTGGTCCGCTGTTAGTAGAGCATAGGTCTCTTAGAACTGGAGCGTTTTTCCATATTGTGTCCATATATTCAAACAGCACTTTAGACTGTCGGAAGGCAGCACCAACTATGATTATCTTTCTTCTCGGCATAAATAAAGCCCTAAGCATTGCATATAAAGCAAGTATGAAAGACTTGCCCATACCACGACTTCCAATAAGCATGGGAAACTTCCTGTTCCACATCTCTTCTAATAGCACAGCCTGAAAGGGGCTAAGTTCTATGTTTAGTATATGCTTGCAGGCAAAACTAAAGTATTCCGGCCTCATCATTATCCATGAAAGTCTTTTGATAAGCTCTTCGTTATCCTCCCCCATTACAAAGTCCATAGGGTTGAATAAAGTGCTTTCGTCAACGTTTATGCCTAACCAAGCGTCTTCTAATTGTTTTACGTACTGTTGAGATTTATCCATTTTCATAAACCCCATCTGCAAAGCCGTAGTAAACAGCGTCTTGGGAAGGTAAGTACCAATCTCCGTTTTTCATTTTTCTTTTTATGTAAGACTTTGTTTGAGAGAAGTTATACTCTCTTTCTTGAAAGAATTTTCCATTTTGACACTTTAAGGCAAAAGTGTTCAGCATTAACTCTAGGTTGTATTTGTCAAGCTCTGCCCAATTTTGTGAGCTTTGGTAATCTCCGCTACAGTCTGTAGATCCAAAGTGCGCCATGAAATAGGAGTTAGCTGACATTAGCCTGTTGTCAGCCGCCTGTAGTATTACGCCGCTCATAGACTCGGCCTGTCCGTATGCAACAATGGTGACGTAAGACTTGCAAGAAGCGATAGCGTCGTATATAGAAGTGCCTGCGGCCCAAGATCCGCCAATGCTTTGCATGTTTATTCTTATCTCTTCGTTGTTTAGCGAGTCTAGATGTCTTATGTTTTTCACAAAGTTTATAGCCATCCGATAATCTACGCCAGGGTCGTCTTCTCCTCCGTCTTTAACTGAGTGTAGATATATCTCCCTGTTTTTAACATCAATTCCGTAGTTGTGGATCTCTCCAATACTATCTCTTGTGTTTGACATTACTGCTCCTTGTGGAACGATTCGTTCAACCTTTTAAATATACTGTTGCAAATCATGAAAGCGTTGTGCTTATTATCGCAAAACATAACATTTACATCGTAGTGAAGAGATATTTCCATAAGCGCTTTAAGAAGGTATCTTCCTGTTATTTTTGTTTGCCTTATAACGTCAAACCTTTTGTAGTTAGGAAGCTTTAAAGAACCCTCTTTGTAAAGCCTATATATTTCTTTGTCCTCTTCCGACTTCAATAAGCTAAGTGGATAGTTTATTAGATCAGAAGCGGAGAATTCTAGAAGTATATAGCGAAACTGAAAGTCTCTCATTCTTTCTATCTCGTTATAGAAAGTCTTCTTCTTTTTCCCTAGATTTATAGCAATTTCAGAAACAGATGCTTTTCTCTCTATGCAAACTACATCCTCAAAACCTTCAAGTGTATAGTCTCCCGTATTAAGTGTTCCAACAGTCATGCCAGAACACTTATCATACGGAGAGAAGAACCATCCGTCTTGCTCTCTTGTGTCTTTAATTACCTTGTAATTTGGAATCTTTTTCATGCTGGGTATACTAGATCTCCGTTAACCATTGCTGGCTTGTGGTGACACCCTCTAAAGTTAGCGCATATCTTGTCTACACAGCAAGCTGGGCAATCTTTGAGGACTACAACTTCTCCATTTTTAATGTCTTCTTCGGAAAGAGCTTTTGCAGATTTTACAAAAGACTGAATTTCCGCATCTGAGACCAATGCTTTATCTTCTTTCTTTTTAAGATCAGTCTTTGGAACCTCTATGAAAATTTCAGACGCAGATTTTAGTAGCTCTTTTTTCTTGGGCGATGAAGGAAGTTCTGGACTTACTTTAGGTTTTTCTTCTTTGTTGAACATTATTTTTTCTTTCTATTAATAAGTTGTGAGAAATATGAAACGTAGTGAGACTCTTTTCCTGTCACCGATTTGTGACAACCGCTACATAGGGTTATTCCGTTGTCGGTGTCGTATCTGAGAGAAGCTGCGGAGGACCATTTCATTATATGATGAACGTTAAGCCTGACCCGCTTCCCTTTCTTTTTACACATTTGGCAGGTATATTTGTCTCTTTTTAGAACCTTTAGTCTAAACTCTTTGTATGCTGGATCGTTGTAGTTCCGCTTCTTTGACATCATTATCCACCATTCTTTCTGCCAGTTGTTGAAATGAAATATGAGGTTTCCACCCTAGTAAACGCTTGGCTTTTTCTGGTATTCCCAGCAAGTAGTCCACTTCTGCTGGGCGATAAAATTCTGGGTCAATCACCACAAGGTCGCTCCAATCTTTGATTCCCACTCTGGCGAAAGCGGCATCTAGAAAGTCTCTAACCGAATGCGTCTCGCCTGTAGCAATCACGTAATCATCTGGTGTTTCTTGCTGTAGCATAAGCCACATAGCCTTAACGTAATCTTCTGCATGACCCCAGTCCCGTTTTGCGTCTAGATTTCCTAATCTAAGTTTTGGGAAGGTAGAAACGACCTTTTGTTCTTCTTCTGTTTGACCCAAGATGCTCTTGCATTGAATATCGTCGGAGCGTGGGTCATTCTCAAATAATTGTTCTTCCACATATCTCTGAGATTCTTTCCATTTTACATAGTCACCAATCCACTTGGTAATCTTACGAGTAACAAAGTTCTCACCTCGTCGCTCAGATTCGTGATTGAACAAAATCCCACTACAAGCAAAAATTCCGTAGCTGTCTCGATAATTGCGCACAAGATGATGGGCGGCGAGTTTAGCGATGGCGTATGGACTCTGCGGCATAAATGGAGTGTCTTCGTCTTGATATTTTTGAGAATCGCAAACAGAATCAGAGTGTACTTCATCAAGAGTGACAGTGCCTAAGACATTTTCTAGCGCCTTTGTTAAAACTTTCTTTTCTGTGAAATTTTTCCCAAACATTTCACTAGAGCTAGCCTGATAAAACTTAATGTCGTCTTTTCTGCCCGAATATCTAATTGCCTCTAGAATATTAAGCGTCCCACCAGCAGTTACGTCCCAAGTCAAGCTTGGCTGTTTAAAACTCGTTCCAACGTGAGACTGTGCAGCAAGATTGTAAATCTCATCAGGCTCTTCTTCCTTAATTGCGTTGCTGACACTAAAGGCGTCTGTAATGTCTCCCTCTATTATTTTTATTTTGGGCAGGATATGATTAATTCGATTTAGTGTTGGTACGCTAACTCTTCTCGTTACACCAACTACTTCATAACCCTTCTCTAGTAGTAGATCTGCGAGATAGCTTCCGTCTTGCCCCGTGATTCCGAATATAATAGCCTTCATTTGTCATTTTCCTCTTTTATTAAAGTTTCTGGAGTGAGGAAGGGTTGGTCAACTGTGTCGTCTTCATATGTATGATATTCAGAAAGTCGTTCTTTCTCTTTCTCCGCTGCTAGTCTCATTTTCTCCATAGATATACCTATAGAAGTCCTAAATTCTGAGTCCGTTGCTATTTGTTTCACCAAAGATGCAAAAGTTTGCTTGGAGTCTTCAATGGCTTTGATTCTTTGTTCTCTTGTGCCTTTTAAGTCCTTTAGCATCGTAGCCTTGCGCGTTTGAAGATCTTTGTAGTCTTTGCTCAGTGTTTCTTGCGAAGCTCTTATAATGGCTATCTGTCGTTCCATACTCACAATCAAGTCTACGTCTCTTTGGTCTGGATCTCTAGACTTTTCGTTTCTTACGATCTGCTCGCTCGACGATATCTCCTGCTGGTTCTCTTGTTGTGCCTTTAGAATCCTGTTCATCAATATCTCAAGCTTTATAGTGTCAATTATTTGCATTTCTTCCGTGTGAAACACATCGTCCTTGAACTGGCTCCACATCTTTTTGAAGTGAAACTCGAACATCTCAAGCTCTTCTGGAGAAAACTGATTGTTTAGCTCTCTATAGTATGGTTTGCTTTTTAGCTCATTTGCTACAGCCGCTTCCTTTTTCTGAGTGGGTGAAAATCCCACCTTCTTGGCAATCCAATCCTTTATAGATTCTGGACTACGGTCCAAAGATTGAGCTATAGACTCTGGAGAAAGAACCTCGCAGTTCTGCTCGATAAATTCCATTTCTTCGTTAGAAAACCTACCCTTCTTCATTAATGTCCTCCATGTCAAAATAATCGCCTATTATGTTTTCTATGGCTCTGGTTATCTTGTGTTTTCTGGCCTTTGTTATCTTGCCCTTATTTTTAAGCCTTAGATAATCACCCCTTAGTGAAGAAGGAAGCCTCTCATCTATTAACTGGAGAATTTCCTTTATATTGGCCTCAGAAGAAATGCACACAGAAGATGCGCTTTGTGTAGAGTCTATATCTACGGCTTCAAGTATGTGTTTTTTAACATCTTGAATTTTTTGAGCTTCGCCCGTCTCAATCCTGTAGTAAACTTTGCGCTTTAGATTTTTAAGTCTATTGTTTATGTGAACGTACAGGAAGTTCTCTAAGGGCTTTGAGCTATCATACCTCTCTAGACCCTCGACTGCTATCAAGAAAGCCTCCTGCTCTATGTCACAAGGCTCATACGAGGTAAATACATATCTATGAGATATTCTTTTTGCAATCTTCTGCACTATGTCAACAAACTGCTGTTCAGTCACATTCTCCGGTAGTTTCAAGATCCTCTTCCTTTTTTTCTTGGGTTTCAAGTAAATAGGCTACGGACTTCTCACCACCTTCGATTTCTAGTTCTGCTTCGATTTTCTTTTGCAACTCCGCCGTAGCTCTTGTCTCTAAACGAGACTCTATTTTGTTTTCCATAAATTCCTCCAATAGGTTCTTACTATATGTGATAATCAAATTCTACGTTTTATACACAAATTAAGGCAAAATCAACAATTTTTAAGCATGTATATGTTTTTCAGACTATATTAATGTAGAGGATGTTTAGACTTAATAATCAAGTATAACGCTGTCACGTAAAAAATTAGTCCTGTTCGTGGCGTATGGACGGCGAAAGCCAGATGCAAAAATTATTATGATGGTCAGGAGTTGGAAGTAGGTATTACCCGTGCCTAACACATTTGGCAGACGAATGGTTCTAGCAATAGAAAACTAAAGATTAGTTGTGAGTTCTACGGCTCTCACCCAAACCCCAAAGCAAGCGTCTGGTTGGTGGCTCACTGATAAACATCCCATATTCTGTCAAGCGGTACTTGCTTGGTAGGATAAAAGCCGGGGGTATGTAAATAGGAGAAATTATGAAATCGCCCTGTACTGGTCATTGTGCTTTAAATCGACAACAAATATGTAGTGGTTGTGGCAGAACAAAAAGTGAAATATCTAATTGGAGGACAATGAGTGAAAAAGAAAAAGAAGAAGCCGCCCTTCGTGCCAAGGATCGTTTCCGGGCCACCTCATTGCAAGTGCGGAACACACGTAGCAAAAATGATAAGTGAAACAAAATTTAAATGTGTTTTATGTGGAGAAGTTTATGGGAAATCAGGAAAAAAGATGCATTAAGTGTGGTGAGACAAAAAACATTGAAGATTATCCAATTATGGTCAAACATGCCACAGTGCCTCCCAAGCGCCGGGCACATTGTAAAGATTGTGATAAGAAATTAGCAAAACAAAGAAGAGACTTAAAAAAAACATACGGGGACGTTCCAGATAATTATCGTTGCCCTGTTTGTCTTAGGGGCGAGGCGGAACTGCGCGAAAAAACAGAACAAAAGTCTTTGTGGGCCTTGGATCATGACCACGAAACGGGTGCGGCTAGGGGCTGGCTGTGCCATCCTTGTAACCGTGCTATAGGTACGCTCGGAGACAATATAAGCAATCTGGCGCGAGCGATTCTACATTTGAAAAACTCAGAGAGCAAATAGGGTCAGTCTGTCAGGATTAGCTAAGACATTTTAAATAATTTTGGTTAATTTTGTTTAAACCACCCCGCCGGGAGGCGCCCCCGATGGGGGGTTGGGCAGTGAACAAAAAAACACCCCAAAGTTTGGAAAAAAAACTGGAATCTTTCAAGATTCCGTTTGACACCGCCGATAATAACTGTATAATTCAAGCATACAAGAGACAACGCTAACTAAGGCAAAACGATGATTCAAATGAACTTCTCAAACGGAACTCAAACCCGCTTCGTCATCTGCAACCGCGATCACGCTTCCGCCTTCGTTTGGGACATGAACGACAAAGGTTATGTTTGGGTATCAACCGACATTCTCTAAAAAAAACTGGAATCTTTCAAGATTCCGTTTGACATGGACGATCTAGACTGTATAATTCAAGCATAACAAACAACGAACTAAGGAAAACAACATGAACGACTTCAACATGAACGACGACGTAATCAATAACATCCTCTGCGTGGTAGAGGATTACGATTTCCAGACCGTTTCCGCTTTTGCTGAGTTTCAAGGCGGACTACACTTCGTGATGGAAGTTGTCCACAACGAATTGTGGGCAGACGGAATCTACCACGACGATCTCGATGAAGCCATCGAGTGGTTGTTCGACCGAGACGAACGAATGAGCCGATTGAACGGCTAAAAACTTTTCTCGGAATCTTTCAAGATTTCGTTTGACATTGCCGATCTAGACTGTATACTTAAAACATAACAAACACTAACTAAGGTAAAACAATGTTTAACGTAGAATTCAACAACGAAAACGGCGAATGGTCTTTCCGCACTTTCCGCACTCAGGCCGCTGCTGACGTGTTCGCCAAGAACGTTGAGCTTCAAGGCGGTGTGGTTCTGTTCTGTGGCAATCCTCGCGACGTTCTCGCGGAACCAACCTGGAACAGCGTGACAATGGACGGTCGCTTTTCCTGCGAATAGTCGCAGGCTGTCAATAGCAAATCCAGTAAAAAACTGGATTTTTCTGGAATCGACGTAAGTCCTTGCCCCATAAGGACTTAGGACGGCCGGGCGCCGGGCCGATTGTCCTAAGTCCTTTAATACCAACGGTTTACGTCAATTGGACCTATTGTCTTTGCCCATCTTGACAGACCGCCCGGTGGGGGGTATGTAACCGCCAAAGCGGGGGTTTCTGAAATGTCAATACCAAAAGTGTAAATTTTAGCAGAAAAAAACTTTCTAAAAAACTTTTCAGAATTATGCTATAGGGGCTTGACAGTGTAGCCGATAACTGTATAATAGAGACATAACAAGTTAACAACTACCAAAGGTAAAAACTATGAAGCTTCAACAGCAAATCATCTTCGACCAAGTTCGCGACCTTTTCGACATCCTTTTCCGCTGGATCGACTCGAAAAGAAATTCCTAGAATTTCTGGGAATTGGGGCTAAAGCCTCTTGACAAACCTGCCGATCTATGTATAATAGAGAAAACAACTTAACAACAACTAAGGTAAACAAAATGAACAACGATCTTAAAACTATCTTCGACAACGCAACACAAGACGACATCGACGGTTTTGACGCAGCAACATTTGCTCTTTATATCGCCTATATTTCTTCCTAAAATTTTAGGAATTGGGGCTAAAGCCTCTTGACAATCTTGCCGATAACTGTATAATAGAGAAAGCAACAAACAACAAAAGGTAAAAACTATGACTCACCAGATCATCAACCTCTGCATCAACGCTCTTTCCAAACTTGCTTCCGACAATTTCGACAACTCCAGCGAACAATTCGACCGCGACATTGCCCACGCAATAAGAAGTTTGAAAAAAGTTAAGAAATACCTGTAAAGGGTATTGACAATCTTGCCGATATCTATATAATAGAGAAAACAACTTAATAACACTAAGGTAAACAACATGACTATCTATATCGTATGCTGGGATGCTTCTGACTATGGTTCCGCAACATGGGAATACAAGGAGGCTTTCAAGACACGAAAAGAGGCGGAAACCTTTATCAAAGAGGATGCTACGGACTACAGTCTTCCAGTGTGGGAAGGGTCCGCTATGTACAACTTCGACGAAGCTGGAGAGTGCTACAAGATCATAGAAAAGACTTTGTAGTGTCAATAGCAAATCTGGTAAAAAACTGGATTTTTCTGAAATTGACGTAAGTCCTTACGGCACAAGGACTTAGGACACGGGGGCGCGGGGCCGATTGATCTAAGTCCTTATATATCAACAACTTAGAACGATTCAAAATAAATGTCACAGCCTATCTGCTCAGAACGATTTTTGGCACG
>Ga0209645_1001635_pt1 | contig 11074 bp, 10 predicted proteins | sample ETNvirenome_6_30_FD_184070 | JGI IMG/M metagenome (GOLD analysis project Ga0209645, IMG submission 184070) | Marine viral communities from the Pacific Ocean - ETNP_6_30 (SPAdes) (version 2) | ecosystem: Environmental > Aquatic > Marine > Oceanic | place: Pacific Ocean | collected 2013-06-19
CTGGTAAAGCAAATTTTATTAAGGGCGCTTGTAGAGGCTGGTCTTGTAACCGAATCTCAGCTTTTTAGCACACTTAGTCTTATGGGCGGGTATCAGTTCAACAAAGAAGAGACCAAGGTAACAAATCGATACGTTAAAAACATTGAAAATTCAAACTTTCTGAATAGATCACCAGTCAATTCAGCAACAATATCTTCACAATATAATTTCTATGACGAACAGTACGAGAGAACTGTAAGAGAAAAGTCCTCTTCTGATACTGACCTGCCTAACTTGTATGTTAGAAATTTTATGGGGCTGTCAGTTAATCGTGGTGTTCCAAGAGAATTGTTGCCTAGGCAATCCGCTCGTATTGAAAATTATTCTAGTTTATTAAGGCTTAGTCCTAGTAGAGATGTTATTGTGGATAGATTCGGAGAATCTTTTTATCGCCGATTGTATATGTCAATGATTTCTGGAGATGTCGATCGATTTTATAATTTGTATAGTCAAATTTTAGCTTCCGACATTAATATTGGTGAGAGCCTAAAGAACAAAAACGCCAGATTTCTTATGGGCTTAAAAGAGGCTCGCCGACCTGGCGGCGCTTTTGGAGAAGTTGGCGCTCCTTTAAGCTTAGATATTAAATTTTTTGGGGAGGGTAATCAATCTGGCAACAATATAGTAAAAGATTATCAAGACTTTATTTTAAATAATGAGTCTTTTGATCCTTCTATCGCTTCTTTAGAGAACTTATCGAATTATGATTCCGCAGATCAGCCATCTCGGTCAAATTCCTATCTTTATTCGACAGAGTATCTATATGATAATACAACTAACACGACAACGCCACAACCAGTTGAGCTTAAAGTATATCATATCGATCAAGAAGAAGATTCGTATATTTTTGATAATCTTCCAGAAAATTATACATCAACCCTACTGCAGCGTCAGCCCTTGAGACCAGACGCAGACCAGCTTGCTTCTTCCAAGCAATTTTTGCTGAGGAACGCTATTCGTCGGTCTCGCCAATCTTACGCCAATATTATCTACAATAAGTTTGATACAAAGACTGAAGTTTTTGGCTATGAAATCAACAAAACCAGGGCAGGTTCCACGGAGATGTCTCAGAGTATTTTTCTTGGTAATGGATCTGGGCCTATTGTATATAATGATAGTCAAGTGGTCTACGGGGCAGAGTACGACTATAAACTAACCGAATATCGCTTTGTTTACAATACTCCCTATAATCTTTTTACCCTTAGTTTGGATATGCCTTTGGGAATAATGATGTACTATTTGGGTTTTGGTTTCCCTGCCGGATACGAAGATGCTCAAGAATATTTTGAGGACCGCTTGGTAGATGCTTCATTTGAGATTAAATCAATGATCTCGTGCGGGGCATCCGTTAAATTAGTTAGAATACCAGTTTATGATGCTGACTGGAACAGGATTAACGTCTTTGAGAAAATACCGACAACAGAGTTTGATGAAAATAAAGAAGTGTTAATTGAATTGACGAGGCAGAGGAAGGGTGCGGGCGGTCTCTCATACCCTAGACTAAGTGTCATGGACTTCCCCCCAACGGCTCCTACGTTACAATTTTTTCCTAGGCTCAACGAAGACGACATGATTATGATGAATATCAATCTTGAGTCGGGGAGACTAGGGAATATAATACCTGAAAATGGAGGCTTTGATCAAACTTTAGAAATTGTGAGGATCGGAGATAATAATGAAATTATTGATATGACTCATAATAATCAAAGAACAAGGTTTGATATTCCCGAAGGAAGGATGATTTTCGCCAACAAGGGAGAATCACAGATAAGAAATATTATCCTCTATAGGACCCCAAACTTAAACCTGAATGTCAATCGCTATAATGATCTTTACAAATCCTTCAACCCATCAGCGGGGAACAATGTACTGGTAAGAAAGTATACAACGAGGGACTCTGCGGCGACAGCAGATAATGACCTATCGTTTATTCTTTCTTACGATATAAGTGACAACATATCTCCAAACGTAGATTACTATTACACCTGCATTGCTCAGGATATACACGGACAGATATCAAACCCCAGCGTTATATATCGTATCAAGCTTGTTTCTGAAAACGGTATGGTTATACCTGAAATAGACACAGTGACTCCGCTGGGTACATCACATCAAATGGCAGATAAAAATTTAGGTAGATTTGTAAAGATTGATGCTTCAAATATACAAACCTTTCCTTATGTCCAGAATAGGGATGGAGAAACAATTAGTGCCCGAAGTTTAGCAGCAGCACTTGGTGACTCCATTGAGGAAGACGCTTATATTGTAAGATTTACGTCTAAAGATACTGGAAGAAAATTTGATTTGAAGCTTAAATTTGTCGTCAAAGTTGATGGGCGTGGAATCAACGGGGAAACATAAAAAAACAAAATTGAATAATACGAACTATTTATTAGGAACTGATTATACTGTGGTTCGTTAAGAGGAAAAGTTATGGCATTTTTAGATAACAGTGGTGATATTATACTCGATGCGGTTTTGACCGACGAAGGAAGAAGACGACTTGCTCTGGGTGATGGTAGTTTTAGGATTACTAAATTTGCCCTGGGTGACGACGAGATTGATTATTCTTTGTATGTCCCAGTGACAGCATCAGGGTACGAGGATCAAAGAATTTTACAACTGCCAGTCTTTGAAGCATTTACAAACAATACTACTTCTCTTAAGAATAGGTTGATGACCTATACAGATAATACATTACTTTATCTCCCAGTAATTAAATTGAATGATAAGTTCTACCCCACGGTCGCAACTAATGCTGGACCCACAGGTGGATATTATGTGGCAGTGGACGCAACAACAAGAGCCCAGGTTGACACTGTTAACAATCTTGCTGTAAATTCATTAGGCTATCGCTTTGCTGATGACGCCGCTTCTAATGTTAATACTCAGATGATTTTCGACCAGGGTTTAGATACAGCAAATCTCTCTCTTGGGTATCTTAACGAAGTAGCTTCTGAGCAAGCCCTGTTTGAAACTGGTTATTTGGTAGAGGTAGACAATCGACTTTTGACTTTGACCACTCCCGAGCAGCAAGGTGCGCTGGCTACTCCAAGTTTTATTGATGATGATAATATAGCTACTTACATGTTTGCTCTAGGAAATCAGGGTGGCAATTCTTATTTTGCTGAATCTGCTGGCGGTCGTGGCGGCTCTGCCCAGCCAGCCTTTAATATTACTGAGGGGCAACAAGGGAGAACGTCTACCAATAGTGCTATCGGACCAACTGATACAACTGGTCGATTAGGGTCAAGACTTATTTTTGGCTTGAGAGCATCTCTGAACCTTCAAACAACCAACACTTTGTTTACCGAGTTGGGAGGAACCGATTCTTGGGAGATAACCCCAGGTTCAGGCACTACCACGGCTTTCTCTTTTATAAATACTGTAATTAGAATTACAGGCTTTAGCACAGGTTATCGTGTTGAAGTTCCACTAAAATTAATTAAATATACAGCGTAGGAATTAAGATATGGCAACCAGTTTTAAGGCATTAAACGTCAACGACTCACAACGTTCTCAGACTAAGCTTCATGAGGCAATACCTGTTACGGGTACAATCTTGTCGGGAACTTATACTGATCAGAATATTAAAAACTACACTCACGGAATGTTTCAGAGTGTGTATGATTATCCCTACCTTAGCTCCTCGGCAAATCACATAATTGATTTGACCGCAGCATGGGCAACTGATTCGCCTTTGTCTTCTTCTTTGAATGTTACCTTGCGTAACAAAAAGAATGACGTATACAACGAGATGGCACAAATGCTCTCCGGCTACAATAGTACTGGTGCTATCAATAAACTTGATATCAGTGGAAACTTCTCAAGTAATCTACAGGTTGATAAAATGGAAGAAGTTCTTGTATTGAACTTTGCCCGTCTTTTAACAAAAGACGAGATACAGCCTTCTGCTACTGGCTTCTCGATGACTCTGGGTGTTAGTGCTTCTTTTAACAATCCTTTTACTAAGACTTTGACAGTCTACGATAAAGATGGTACTAACGTCAAAACCAACTCACCTGCTGGTGAATTTAATGTTCTGTACGCTACTGGGTCTGGTTTCCCTGCCGACTCAGAAAGACCTTGCGGGCTCTTGTTCTATCAAGCAGGCGTGGCTATTCTAACATCTTCTGTATTTAAGAGCGAGTATGTAGAAGATTGCTTCATGGATGCTACTGATGGTCTAACTATAGATGATATGTTTGTGAGCAGTTCGATCAGCGGTTCTTGTACAGCCCTTCGACACCGAATTCAAAATATTAGCTTTAATAACACGACTGAACTAAACTCTACAATTTATTTCTGCCGCTTAAATTCCACAGAATTTAATTACAGTAGTAATCCAACATACCTGAGTTCCAGTCAAATTAGGGTTAAGACACTTAGAACAGATAATCCAGTATCCTATGTAACCACCGTTGGTTTATACAGTGAAGATAATGCTTTGTTGGCTGTAGGAAAAGTCAGTGAACCAATCAGAAAATCTCCAGGCACTGAGACGACTTTCCGGGTAAGATTAGACTACTAATAGGGGGTAAAAATGCCTTACCTCTTTAACTTTGGTCCAGACGACATATTCACAAATAGAATTGTGACTCGCCCAAAGACCGATTTTGTAATGTATAGCGGATCAGCTTACATCAACAACGACGGTTCACTTTTGGGTGAAAATATTGTAACTGGCAATGTCAATTTATTTGAATACAATGTGGACCGAAATGGTACAGACCAAACATTAATAAACCCTTTTCTAGCTCCAAATACAGGACTAGTATTTAGAAATAATCGCCTGTCGGTTCGAGAATATGAAACTCTCTATAGACAGTCGGAACTACCAGGAACTTACCCTTTAACATCCTCAATAAAAAGACAAATTTATGCGGCAACTACCTATCCCTTTCCCGATGGGTCGGTACTGGATAAAGACAACTATGCTATAAATCGTAGAGAACTAATAGCACTCAGAAACACATTAGATTATAATCGTTTCATGAGCAATAGCTTCCACTATAGCGGAAGCTTTGTTTCTGGCACAGTTAACATGTTACAGATACCTTCTATCATATACGGGGAACAGATAAAGAAAGGAACTGTAAGTTTAAAATATTACTTTACTGGATCTTTAATTGATGAGGCTGTAGACTCTAGAAGAAATGGCGAGCTTATTTCGACTATGGGAGACACGAGCGGTTCTATCGTGGGTGTGGTATTATATAATGAAGGGTTTATCTTACTAACCTCTTCAGCAGATATAACTTCAAATGAAGACGACTATAATGGCACAGGGACAACTGTCCCAGCTAGTTGGCAACATTTTGGAGCCTACAGTTCTCTTTCTACAGGGCAAGCAGATTTTGCTACGGCAAGTTTATTTTCGGTCTCATTCGAAGGAACGCAAAAAGTTCCCACAATGACAATGTTTGCGACTGCTCAGCCAGGACAGCTAAACAACTCTCTTAACCCAACTTGGATTGCCACAGAGGACTCAGGATGGAAGGGTACTGTAGCATCTGGACCATCAGGATACTCAGAGCCCAAAGAAATATCTATTAAAAATACCATTGAGAGTAGGTATTGTAGTTATGAAGATGAATTTCAAAAACAAACTTACATAACTCAAATAGGAATTTTTGATGAGAATAAGAATCTTTTAGGCGTCGCTAAATTAGCAAACCCTGTCCAGAAAAAAGAAATAGATAGTTACACATTTAAATTAAAATTAGACATGTAGTATACTGTCCTAGATGATTTTAGGTCTAGACATATCAACTACTATTATAGGTATTGCTATCATAGATAATGAGGGCAACCTTGTTGTTAGCGATCATTGGGATATCTCAAAGCAGGAAACTTTGTTTGAGAAGGCTGAAGTCGTCGGAGCTTCTCTATGGCAACTAAGAACAGACTATAAGATTGATTATGTATTTATAGAAACAGCCCTGAAGAAATTCTTCCCAGGGAAATCCCGAGCCGATACTATTGTCAAGCTTGCTAAATTCAATGGTATTGTTTCCTGGCTTTGTTTTGATACTTTTGGCGATGTACCAGCGTTTGTCAATGTTAATACAGCCCGCACTCTTTACGGCTTGTCGTTTCCCCGAGGAACGAAGGGACCGCAAAGAAAGAAGATGGTTATTGAGGCAGTAAAAGAAAAAGAAAAAACAGCCTTTACATTTGAGATGGCTCGTGGCGGAAAGAACTATAAAAAAGGAACAGATGATCGAGCCGACGCCGTAGTCATCGCCAGGGCTGGTGAGTTTTTGATAAAAAACGCAAATAATAAAGGATATTTGACAGATAAGATTACATTAACTGATTGACAAACTATTTACTTTATGCGCCTCACACAAGACATAATCCGTAAACTTATCAAAGAAGCTTTGAATGCTCAAGAGCGAGAGGATAAGATTAATTCAATCGTTCGTCTCATGTCAAATTTGGATGACGCTGACGTAAACTATATCATGACAAACGTCAGAAACCAACTTGACAGACAAGAGGATATGCAAGAGGCTCACGATCATGAAGACGATATGGCAAAACGCCAAATGTATAAAACAGCCAGAGATGCCTCACAGGTATTTAAGATGATCCGCCCAGGAGATAACTACCCTGCGTGGCTTCAGAGCAAGATGACAAAAGTAGCAGACTACATTGGTGTAATTAAGAACTACCTTGAATATGATCATGTTGTTGGCGAAAAGCTCGACAAAGATGCCACAGCCGGCGATTATGTTAAAGACTTCCAAAAGTCGGATGCTCCACAGTTTAAGGGCAAATCAAAAAAGAAAAAACAACAGATGGCTGTAGCAGCTTATCTTGATGCTCAAGACGACAAGTAAAATTTACTTGACCTACTAAAAACATATGCTATTATAATGCTGAAGGGAGGTGCTCCTATGAAGTACCAAGTCTTTAGTGATATGGATGGCGTCCTCGTCAACTTTGAGGATGGTGTTCTAAAGTATATGAACAAACGCTTTCAGGAGTTAAAAGATCAGCCAGATCATCCTGATTACAAGCTTGCTCGTTCGGCAGCCAAAGAGCTTGGCGGCTGGGATGTAGAGATCAACCGCTGGCATATTGCTCGCTCGGATATGGAGGGCAGCCTAAAAAGAAACTACCGAACGAGAGATTTTATGTATCGCCTCGTAGAGGACGATGTAGAACTGTGGGCTAACCTTGGTTGGGAGCGTGGCGGTAAAAAGCTCTGGAACTATATCAAAGATATTCCAGGGCTTGAAATCTTGTCGGCACCCATGGAAGAAGGATCAAAAGTTGGCAAGCGAATCTGGGTACAGCGTGAGTTGGGATTGCCGCTAGAAAAAATCAACTTATCTGACAGCAAGAAACCCTACGGAGTTTGGAACGGAAAACAAGGACTTCTGATCGATGACCGTGACAAATATGTCAACGAATTCCGAGAGGGTGGTGGCATTGCCATTAAACATAATCCAGATGATGTGGATAATACGATTAGGCAACTCAAAGAATTAGGACTCTGATTGTTTAGCGACCCCAACTCAGCAAAGAAGAAAAGAATTCTTGACGAGGTCTTAGGTCGCCCGTACAAGCAGGGGAAGGAGTACCTCTATCCTTCCCGCTGTTGCGGGCACCACAAACCTAAACTATCAATCAACTTCGAGAAGAATGCTGCGAAATGCTGGGCATGTGATTGGCGAACCAAAAATTTACGACGCCTTGTCAGGCGTTGGGGCGACATCTCTCACATCAATAGATGGAAAGATTTTGATGCCGATATTGAGCTAGGCGACCTAGACAACCTATTTGCCAAGGAAGAGGAAATAAAACAGCGAATTGACCTTCCAAATGAGTTTCAAACGCTTACTGGTCGTTCTCACCCACCCTCATCTCGCATGGTCTTTAATTACCTCCGCAAACGTGGGGTAACAGAAAAAGATATTCTCTACTGGAAGATTGGCTACTGCGGAAGCGGGGAGTACAAAAATAGGGTCATCCTGCCATCATTTGATGAAGACGGTTACTGTAACTTTTTTACCTCCCGTACACATGACCCCAACATCTGGCCTCCATATATGAACGGACCAGGGAACAAAGACATTATCTTTAACGAACTGCTGATTGACTGGGAGCGAGAGGTCACTCTGGTTGAGGGCGTCTTTGACGCAATCGTTGCTGGCGAGAACAGTATTCCACTGCTTGGCTCAACACTTCGTGAGGACAGTAAACTCTTTATGAAGATTGTGAGGAATGATACCCCAGTCTTACTTGGCTTGGATGCTGACGCCCAGAAAAAAGCTATGCGTTTAGTGAAAGCATTGTTGGCTTATGATATAGAGGTCCGAATGATGGACACTTCGGGATATAAGGACATCGGCGAGATGCCAAGGGATGTGTTTCAACAACGCAAAGAAAAGGCTCCTTTTATTGATTCAGATACCTATTTATTGAGGATTGCTTTAACAGCATGAGGAATAAATATGAAAATCAACTTATCAGAACTTAGAGCCGTGGTTCAAGAAGTTATTGAAGAGATTGATCCAATTCAGGTGCTAGACGAGAAAGAAGGCAAGAAGGACGCTTGTTATCACAAGGTTAAGTCCAGGTATAAAGTATGGCCTTCTGCTTACGCTTCTGGTGCTTTGGTAAAGTGCCGTAAGGTCGGTGCCAAAAATTGGGGCAATAGCAAAAAAGAAAATCTTGAACCTGACTTTCTTCGCAAACTTGTAGAAGAAGAGCTTGCTAAGTTGGCTGAAAAAAAAACTAACCCACGCATCCCAAGGAAAAAAGGTCAAAAAGCTAAATCCAAAAAGCACAGCGACCTCTACACTGATGAAGATCCAAAGGGCACAATCCACGGATTGAAGTTTGCCACAGAAGCAGACGCCAAGAAAAGCGTATCTAAAATCAGAAACTCCAGTCGTTCTCACGCTCACAAGGTCCAGGCTGCTGTAGCTATGGAGCAGAGAGCCAAGGCAGCAGGCAAAGCATCTGCTGCTGCCGTGTATAGAAAATATATCAACTCTGTGAAGAAAGATGAGATTGATCGTTCCCGTATTCGTGATTTGGTAGAGACTGAGTTTTCTAAGCTTGGCGAGAGTGACAGCGAAGGGCTGCGTAAGTGGTTCGGTCGCAAGGGTGAAAAAGGAAGTAAGAGTGGCTGGGTAGATTGTAACACCTGCCGCAAAGACAAAAAGACAGGCAGAAAGAAATGTAGTGCCTGTGGTCGTGAAAGCGGCGAGAAACGAGCAAAATATCCGAAGTGCCGACCAACACCATCAGCGTGTAGCAAACCAGGCAACTACGGTAAAAAATCAAAGGCAGGAAAAAAAGGATGAAAAAGCTACTAACAGAATGGCGAAAGTTTTTAAAAGAATTTGACTACGATGTAGAAGCATCCGTCGAGAGAGACGCAGATTTTGGCAAACACGCCGACATTAAGATGAAGATCGAAAACGCCCTGGACGATGCCGGTCAGGATTGGGTTCTTGATATGGATGACTGGCCTGCTGAGACTGGTCGAACAGCGGAAGAGTTCCAAGAAGTAATGAAACAGATGGAAGCCTCCCTTCAGAACAATCTGGGTGTCAGTATCAAAGGTTTGTTGGCAGGTGAATTAAATGAAGAATATTATCATATTCAAGACGCAACCTATGATGACGGTACACTTGCTGAGGACGTAGAGTTCTGGGATGATACACTTGTAGAAGCTGAGTATCAGGGACGTAAAGTAACTCTCAATAAGCCTACTCGTGGTGACGTAAAGAAATTTAAAGTTTATGTCAAAGACCCTAAGACTGGCAACGTAAAAAAGGTTAACTTTGGCGACCCTAACATGAAAATTAAAAAGTCTAACCCTAAACGCCGTAAGTCTTTTCGTGCTCGTCATAACTGCGACAATCCAGGACCTAAGACAAAAGCACGCTACTGGTCTTGTAGGAAGTGGTGATGAGAAAATTAATGACCGAATGGAGGCAATTCCTCCAGGAAGAAATGAAAGTTATCGTTGGCGACAAGAAAGGGTACGTCTGTCCGCCAGCAACTCAAGATCTAGAACTTAATACTAAAAACCGTGATGCTTCCATCAAAGCTGAGCACATTCAATACGGTCCCCTAAACGTTGATGAGCCAGGAGATTACTGGAAAGATATTGCTGAGTACTGGAATACAACCGAAGAGGCTGCCAAAAAGTCTAACTGTGGAAACTGTACTGCTTTTGACATTTCTCCACGAATGGACGAATGTATGCCCGGTGTAACATCTGATGACGACGGTCGTCTTGGATATTGTTGGATGCATCATTTCAAATGCCACTCAGCCCGATCTTGTAGAACCTGGGCTAAGGGCGGTCCAATAACAGAGGACAGCGTGTCATACGAATGGCAAGATAGAAACCAGTTCCCAGAGGATTAACATGAGTTCCATCATCGACCAACTCATAGACGAAGAATTACAGATTACACAACATCCTAACAAGGATATGATTATATCTGCGATTGGAAACCCAGACTTCCTCATAACATTTTCAGATGTAAATAAAGTTGGTATTAATCCACGAACAAAGTTCAATACCCCTGCTGGCATTTACGGATGGCATTTCGACCAAGCGACAATTGACGGAGCCAAGAGAAACGAGATTTTCGCATCAGGCAGAAAATACGGTCACCTAATGAAAGTTAGGGATGGTGCTAAAGTTCTGTGGCTTGGTGATGACGGCAAGACAGGTGGTGTTCCTTCAAAAGAAGAAGTCAATGCTGCGATTGCTAAAAAATATCCAGCATTTGCCCAAGATACCTTCCCAATTTATAATATGCCCTCTGGTCCTCCAGGTTCGGATTCTCCACCTAAACAGATGATGGCTCAAAATAAAGACTTCGCCCATGGTTTTGTTTCTCCACAGGAATGGCTGGAAGACCCTAAGCATGTTGAAGGTTTGTCCAAAGTCTCCCAGCGAGAATATGGCGGCAGTACAGAATCCGAAAAGCTTTATGACTACGTTCAGGCTGCGGCTAAAGCATTAGAAATAGCGACTGATAAAAAGATTACTCTT
>Ga0209645_1001636_pt1 | contig 11073 bp, 5 predicted proteins | sample ETNvirenome_6_30_FD_184070 | JGI IMG/M metagenome (GOLD analysis project Ga0209645, IMG submission 184070) | Marine viral communities from the Pacific Ocean - ETNP_6_30 (SPAdes) (version 2) | ecosystem: Environmental > Aquatic > Marine > Oceanic | place: Pacific Ocean | collected 2013-06-19
TCTCTTAAATTTATTTCTTGCTCATCTATACGTTGTATAGTTGTATCACCAGTATCTTCTAACTGTACTTTTTGTTGACCTTCAGTTGTTCTAGCGTCTAGCTCTCTAACCTTAGTACCTTTAGGCACCTTACCTCTTTCAGCTTCTTTAAATACATCATCAGCTCTAAATCTTAATTGGCCTTGTATATAACCAAATAAACTATCATTTTCATCTGGTGTATTACGTTTACCTCTATTAAAACGATTAATCATATTAATAAATTCTGTAGATCCAAGAACATTAGCAATAAAAGATTGAAGTTCGTTTTGTTCAAGCTTTATTTTATATTTAGAGGCTATCAAACCATTTATTAAACCTCGTTTTTTTAATGTATCAATAGCTCGCTTAGCACCAACTCTATCCCACTCTGATTGTGTATAGTTCTTCTTAGTTTTTGGATCAACAGCTAGATTATCTACATCTGGTTTAGCGTCTCTAGAGTCTTTTATAACCACATCTTGTTTAGTGTCTTCACCTTTTTTAGCTTTATCAACAAGCTTACCTTTAGCACCTTCTTTAGCTACTTTTATTATAGCTTTATTAACTTTATCAGTTTTAATAGTATTATTAAAGTCTTTTATAAAATTATAAACATCTCTACCAGTGTTAAACTTATAATCTATAATACCTCTTTGTGCAAAAAACCTTCTAAGTATATCACCAATTTTTGTAAAAAATCCTTCATTATATTTTAAACTACCATCTAAAATAGACTCGGACATCACGGTAACAACCTCTTCTCCAAGAGCCGCACTGTTTTTGTAAGAGTTTATTCTATTAACAAATTTTTGATCACCTTCACTTTTTAATGTAGATGTATAATTTAAAAGTGCAGACGCTAAATTATTTTGAGTTTGCTTACTACCACTTAAAGTTTTAAATAATACAGCATGTAAAAATTCATGAGCAGCAGTACCAATAGCTGGCTTGTCTTTATTTAAAACTATTTCAAAACTACCGTCTTCAAATTGTTTTATAAAACCAAAATCACCAGCAGCTTTTTTAGAAATATCATTACCACTTTCATCTTTGAGATCCATGTTTTCTATTTCACTAGATGTTGCTTGCGTAACTTTACCTTCTAAACCAAACTCTTCTATTTTATCTTCAATTTTACCAGCTTGTCTACTAGCCTCAACTTCAAGAGCTTGTTTCTTAATAATAGAAATATTGTCTGTAAGATTTTTATCTTGAGTATTTAAACTACTAATAGCATTGTTATACTCATTACTACTTATAGTTTTGTTGTCAAGTTTTTCTTTTAAATTAATTTTTTTATTTGATATTTCATCTTTGCTATTTAAAATATCTATTAACTTATTACTTTGTTCAGTAGATAAAAACTCTGAAACTTTATTATTTTTAATTAATATATTTTTTAAAGTTTGTTGCTCTACTTTAAGCTGATCTTGTATAGAAGATCTAACATCATCGTCAAAAGAAGTATTTATGGATTCGTTTAGCTTTACTATTTTATCTATTTGATTATTTATTTGAACAGATGTTTCTGGAGTTTGCCTTAAAGCTCTATTAATAAGTCTACCAGAAACACCTAAAGTAGTACTACCAACAACACCGCTAAAAAAATCTTCTTTACCTTTATCACTAAACATGTGATTATAAGCTATTTTAGAAGCTTTAATAGCATTATTACCACCACCGATAGCATCGCTAAAAACTTGCAAGCCACCTTGAGCCCACTCTGTAGTTCCTTCTACTAACTGCATATTAAGCAAGCTACTAGTAGCTTTATTAGCTAAACCTTTTGACATTACGTATTTATACATATTATCAAATCCTAGCTTTTCTAATTTATAAGCAACAACACTTAAAGTTCCAGGAATAAGAAACTCAACTTCATCATTTTCAATTAACTTTCTCATAGAATCTGGTTCATCACCATAAAGTTTTGCTGCTTTTTCTGAGTTATAAGAGTCTACAAAAGAAGTTAACATTTGTAATACCATAGTACCTCTTCCAGCTATAGCCATTGGACCAATCGATTGAATAGTAGCAGAAGTAAAATTAGCTATTGATCCTATAAAATCAGCATAACTACCATCTTTAAAACCTTTAACAAAGCCTTCACCAGTTGTTTCGAATTTTAAAGTTTTAGCTTTACCACCTAAACTTGGTGGTAGAGGAAAAAGAACACCTTCATTTGATTTTAATTGATCAGTTATTCTATTTGTATCTTCATAAACGTTTACAAAGTGTTTTTCCATTTCTTCTGGTAATAATCCAGATTTAACCATAGCACCAGTGACCAGTTTTGAAGTATCTTGACTCCATTTAAAAAGCCATTCAGGATAATTTTTAAGTTCATTTTTAATAAACTCACTAGCTTTAGCTCTAGACTCTGGGTTTTTAGCGTCTTTTATGATAGCTTTAGTTTGTGAGTATAAATTAGATGCTTTTTTCTTAGTCCTTGTTAACCAAGAATCATCCGGAGACAACTCCAATAAACCATCTACCGATGGTAATTCCGTATCTTGTTGTTGATTGTTTTGGGACAGGCTCGTCCCTAAGAGCTTTCCCGGCTCGTCAGTTATTAATTGAGCCGTTAAGTTAAATTTTTCTAGATCTTTAAAAAAATCGTCTTCGAACTCTAATGGTACAAATTCTATTTCACCATTAGACAATAAATATTTTTTGTCTGCCATACTGTATCGTTAGTTACCCGCGTTAATAAATTATTTTGTTAAAAAACTTAAACCTCTACCTGGGTTGTAAGTATTTTTATCATTTTGTTTTTGTTGAATAGCTAATTTTTGAGCTTCAACCATTGCTCTACTTACCTCTGCTTGCTCTTCTGTCATAAACTGTGGGTCAAAATCTAATGTAGCTAAAACTGTAGGATCTAAATTACTTTTATAAACCTGAGTTGTTATATCGGTTAAAAAACCACTTAAAGTATTTTCAAACAACTCTCTATATTTTGGATTATATATAAGTTCTTCAGCCATTTTAATAGAGTCTTCTTCAGTTACTTTACCACCATTTTTATCTAACTCTTTTATTTGCTCGTCTGTTAAATTTATACCTAATTGTTTATATGTACCTGATTGTAAACCTTTAATTAAATCTTTTTTAAAATTTCTATTACCTATTATATTGTTTGTAGCTATAGAAATAGCATTACCATCAGCTACAAATGTTTTTTGTTTATCAAATTCTATTTCATATCTAAAGTCTATACGTTCACCAGGTTTAACGTTTTTAGCATTGCTAATCTGTTGGTCTATATTAGCTCTATATTTAGCTATAGTAGCTTCGTCTTTTCCTTTAGATTTTAATATATCTATGTATTGATTATGTGTTACAAATTCTAATCCAAGTGGTAAACCATTTTCGCCTTCTGCTATGTTAGGAAAACTCATAACACCCCTTTCTTTATACTTTCTTCTAGCGTCTTCAATAGTTTTATCAGCATCTTTAGGATCTTCCAAAACATTAAATATAGAATTTTTATCTAAAAACTTATCGTAATAACTTTGTATAAATTTATCAGCTATACCTGTGTCAGCATCAATATTAAAAGTTCTCATATAAGGTATTACAACATCACCATTGTCATTTTTTATATCGTCAGTTTGAATTATATAGCCACTATTACCATTATTATCTTTGATAGGTGGGTTTTTTAATATTTTTTCTGTAATTATTCTATCAGTTGTACTTAAATTATCAGGATTTTGATCTAAAATTTTTTTGGTTTCTTCCGTTACTATATTTTTCTCATCTGTTTTTTCTAAAACTTCTTTAGCATCTTGCTCAAGTTTGTTTTCTTCTTTTTGTCTTAACCTTCTATCATTTAAATAAACATATCTAAATCTTTGCTTTTGTAATCTTTTTTCTAATGCATCTATTTGATCTGCATCTAAACCAGGTTTATTAAGTTGGTTTGCTAATAATCTATTAAACTCTCTATTTCTAGCCTGAACAACATCACCTATGCCTTCAGCTAAAAAACCACCTACCTCTTGCAATGCTTGAGCACCAGCTAACTTACCTACACCCTCTGATCTAGCAACAAGACCAGCTCCAGCTATTAAGCCTGTGTTAATTCCAAATGATTGTTTTTTATCTGCCATATTAAATATTATTTATTCATCCATCATGTTTTGTAATACAAAATCTGCTACTTTAGATTTTTGATCACTAGACATAGTAGGATATTTATCTTTTAAAAGATTAAGCTGTTCTTGATAACTTAGTTTATCAAAATCAACACCATCTGCGCCAAGTGCTTCTTTAAGCTCAGGGTTGTCACCTTCTAAATTAAACAATGGTCTTTGTTTATCTTCACCAAAACCAGCAAACATTGTAGCAGCTCCTTTAGCACCACTAGCTATACTACTCATCATTTGAGCTCTAGCTGCACCAGCTTGTTGAGCGTAAGCAGCAGTTCTTTGTTGAGCCATACCTAATAGTGTACCTACTTTTTGTCTCTCTAAGTTTCTAGAATAAACCTCACCTTGTCTTTCCATTGCTTGTAGCTTGCTTGCTTGAGCTGCTTGTAATCTTTGATTAGCAGCTTCTTGAGCACCAATACTAGCTGAAGAACGAGCTGCAGCTATTTCACCTTGTTGAGCTAATGACTGAGCTAAAGCAGCTACACCACTACCACCAGCAGCGCCTCTTAAGTTTTGTAATATATTAGCTTGACTTTGTTGAAATTGTTGAGCCTCAAACTCAGCTTGTTTTTGATTAATAGTTAAATCTTCCATAGTATTCTCCATATTTAAAAATGGATTACTAGTATCAAGATTTGCATATTGACTTTCAAGTTGTTGCATTTGCCTTCTAGCATCGTCTTCTTTAGCTTTAGCATCGCGCTCTTGTTTTCTAGCTTCTATAGCAGAAAAAACAGAGCTACCTATTGATATTGCGCCGCCTATTATAGTAAATGGATCCATACTTTTATTTTATTTTACTATTATATAGTTACATTTTTTACTTATTATTTACTGCTTTCTTCAACTATACAAGATGTCGAGTACAACTCAGCTCTTTGTTTAGAGTTATTATAAAAATCAGCTCTAGCATAATAACCTAAAATAGAACTTGTGTTAATTTTTTTATCTTTTGAAAAGAAAATAAAACTAGAAGAAGTAGGTTGCGGGTTGTTTGGATCGTAATCAACTATAATAGCACTGCTACTTAATGATATTATTTCACCTATTGGAGTTATATTATTTGATACATTAAAACCAGAATCTTGATAATTTGTATCTGGATTTGTAAAGTATACCATATCTCCTACGCTAGCAGATTCGTTTATTTTTACATTAGTATCGAACGTAATTGTTATTGATGACATATTTTTTTTATTAAGAAGCTGTTAATATATTATCTAAGTTTAATTCCATTATAACATCTGATGTTCCCCATTTATTTATAGTAACAAAAGCTGTTATTGTACATGTAGTGTTTGAGTTTGATAACTCTGTTCTTATAGCGCCTATGTCAATATCAGTTCCACCATTTAAAGATGGATCTGTATTTGTAAAATCTGAAACACGAGTAGAGTTACCACCATCTTGAGCAAAAACAGGGGTTTTATTTACTGTTATACTTTTGCTACCAGCGCCATTAATAGTATATAATAATTTAAATTCGTTTTTTATTGTACTATTATTATTTCTTAATATCTGATTTGTTGCACCAGCTCTTCCTTCATAATATTGTATATTATCAACTCCATCTGCTGCACCATTAATTGAAAAATTAGTAGTAGCTGTAGTAGCTTTTATAGTTAATACAGGATTTAAATATTGATTTAAAGTATAATTAGGGTATAAAGATGGTATGTTTGAACTTAATGAATCTGTAGATGTTATAATAAATTTATAAGAAGTACTAGTTCTAAATGTAACATCAGCGTCATCACTAGCTGTTATAGGTCTAGATAAAGTGCAAACAAACTCACTGTCTATAGAAACAACTTTAACAGCTTTATTTGGTTTTACAAAATTAGAAAAAAGTTGATCACCAACACTAACACCAACTAGACTATCAAATGTTACTTGAGTAGCATTTGTAACTCCACCACCAACGTTGATTTTTGTAGACAAAACTATAGGTGCTCTTGGAAATTTTTGTTTATAATTAAATACACCGTTTTTAGGTATTTTACCCTCAATAGCATTAACACTAGCACCTGAATTTATATTCATAGTAATAGGTTGAGATTGTTGAGAGTAATCCATAGAATTAACTTGTGTTGATATTATGCTAATATCACTTGAGTTTAATATCGTTTTTTTAAAATTAGTACCAGGATTACCGTATATTTTTATTAATCTTTCTTCACCACCTGGACTTATATTTTGTAATAAGCCTTTGAATATAACATCTTTTATTTGCAAAGATCTAGTAACAAGAGTCTCTGTTGGTATAGATAAATTATATTGTAACACATTAGAACTAGATGTCGCAAAAGGCGTTGTAACAAAAACATCGTAAACTCTAGCTGTTATGTTATTTCCGCTTTTAGTAGTGCTTGTTTGATCTAATTCTACAACTATATTTTCAAGACCAGTATTTAACATATTGCCAACAGGAAATATTCTAACAGGTCTATCTATTCTTTTGCCAGCGTCACTAGTTACAGTTAGACTACAAACGCACGTTCTAACATTATATGAAACTATAGCAGAAACATTAATAGTTGTCTGTTCAAAAGAAGTTGAACTATTTAAAACAGATGGAGAACTTATAACTGAAGCATTTGTTTTAGTTACTATACCATCATCGGCTACACTTGAGCTATATCCAAGTGCTGTTAAAGTTCTTTTAAAACTAGCACTTAGTGTTTTTTTAGTTAAAGATTCATATTTTTGTTCTACATTTTTACTAGCAACACTAATGCTACAATTAGCTGTATTTGCTATTATATCAAAAACTAAATTTGTAGATGTATTTAAAGGCATTTTATATATTTTTAGATATAAGCTTCAGCTTCTTCTGCTGTAGCAATAGTATAGTTAACAAAAAAGTAATAACAAATTCTATCTCCTGCTTGAACAGGAAAACCTGTTTGATTAATAGCAAAAGCGCTTTGAAGAGGTATTGTTACTTTCATGGTTTTATTATTTTCAAAAGTTTCAAAAGTTGCTCCCTCAACATTAAAAGGTGTATCACCACCAGTTGTAGCAAGATCTACATTATATGAGTACCCTATACTATTTACTGCGTTAATTCTTCTAGCGGTTTGATATATAAAAGACTCTGATGGTATAAAAACTGAATCATAACCACCTGTTTCAGTAATAGGATCATAACCATTACTATATTGTAATCTAACTACATACTCAAGAGTTTCTGGTAGGCCAGATAAACCTAAAGAAGTATTATACATATTTAAAGACTGTCCTGTAGTATTATTTGTATTTTCAAAAGTTATACAAGCTTTGTTTTGATTAACAATACCAAAGTTTAAACCAGACTGAACATCGAAACATCCATGGTTATATTGTGAACTTGTTGGTTGACCATACCCAGAACCTACTAAAAATTGACTTTCGAGTAAATTTGGAAGTGGTGCTACTCCATCGTGAAAAAAAGAATAAGGAACTATAGTTGGATATCTATTTTCATTAACTTCATTTTGTACATTACCACCAGGATAAGGCGGAGCATCTGGATTATAAGCACTAGACTGCGTTTCAAGATCTAATAAACCGATATTTGCTCCAGAGCTAAAATTATCGTAATTTATATCACTTGGATCAAGATAATTAAATTCATCATAAGTGTTGTAACTAAATCTACCCCAAGTTTGAACTTGATTCATATAGTCAGCTCTAACTGCAAAGCGATGTCTTAAAGACGAATAACCCATCGAACCTTGAAATGGCATACCAACCATACAAAAAGAAACAGTAAGAGGACTATCTGCATCAGTAGCAATATCAGTAATGTAAAAAGGTGGTTCATATATCTGGGCATCACCATCAATATCAACTGTTATATCTACAATATTAGTAGGTGGGTTTTGAGATACTACAAATGTATCAAACAATTGTATAGTTACTTCTACTTCATTATCTGGAAGACCTTCACTAGTATTTCTCATCCATACTTTTCGTATAAAACCTTGGCCCATAGCGTTTGGATCAACACCAACAGATTGTGTTGTAACTAAATCACTAACCCAACAATCAACTGTGCCAATTCCAGTACTATTTTCAGGTAGTGGTTGTTGACCAGTTGATTCGCTACCAGCTATTGTTAACATAGATACATCAATGATATAACCAGGTTGAGCAGATATATTTCTTCTATAAACACCCTGTGGTAGTGTTACACCGTTTACAACTTGTGGTGTTAAATCATTTATATTACTACCTGAGTTTATAGATATTCCTAAAAAAATACCGTTGTTTTCAAAATTACAATTTTGTAAATTAGCCATAATTAATCGTTTGGATCGTTTCTTATTATAAGAGCCTGTGGTGTAGGACCTATACTAGTACTATTATTTAAATCATCACCTGTTGAATTAGAGTTGTTATTAGTGTCACTTGAGGTAATACTTGTTATAAGTTGCACTGGAAAGCCTATACCTTGAACTGTAAAATCAGCCGCGTCTGGTTGATAACTATCAACTCCTTTTATTCTATTATAATACTTACTTTCTTTTTTTATAAATTCATCTATACTACCAGCTTCTAAATCTGTAGAAATAGTATTAACATACCAACCATCTTTTCCAACTAAATTATAATAGTTGTCATCTCTAGAGTCTGTATTTTCTATAACTCTAGCTCTAGTTCCTTCGTAATTTAAAGACTTAAATGACTTAGACATGTTTGGTATGTCATTATACAATATAGTTATTTTAGAACTAGTATAAGTTCCATAAAAAGTATTTCTATCAACTTCACCACTTTGATGATGTTCATAAATTTGGTTTTGAAAAACTGTATAATATTTTCCAGTAATAGAAACTGCGTGATCAGGTTTAAATGATTTAAAACTAACCCAGCCTTTAGCGGCTTCATTAAAAGAAACTGTATCAGCATACCCAACTGTTAAATTATATTCACCTTTAACTTTATCAAAGTTTCCAAATAATCTATCAGGAGAAGAACTTATATTATTTCTAAACCAAGTTTTCATACCAACATTTGATATTGGCGTTAAACCATCTCTTGATAATCTAAGAACAGCACCTCTTTGACTGTCCGTAAAATATAATCTATATTGATCTGATGCTAAAGATTCTGGATTTTTAGATATACCATAATCACCAACAAATGGTATTGCTTGTCCTAAAACCCTGTCTGTTGCTGTAAGCTGTGGATTACCATCAGCGTTAAATACAGCGTCTTTATTTGCTAGTATTTTTAAAACTCTGTCTTCTAAAAACGTAACTAAATCTAAATCTCTAGTTTTTAAAGCTTGTATAGATCCATAAGCAGGATTTAAGTCTTTGGTTATTTTTTGAGACATATTAAACTCATTAAGTCTATTAACACCTGTATTAGAATTATATAAACCAGAATATATTAAACCACTTGTTCTATCTTCTTTTCTATAATTTAAAAATGTTGAAGAGACTTTAACTCCATTATCTAGTTGTGGCGCATTAAAGTCATCACGTATTCTATCAGACTCAACACCATTACCAAATGAATAACAATTAAACCAACCTAACTTAACTGGGTACTTCCAAACCTCTCTGTCTATTTCATAATAACCAGTTGCTTTATGTATTCTAACAATATATAAAGCACCAGGAGTCATCCAAGAAGTATCTGTTAGCCTCATGTTATTAACATCTCCTTCATAATTGTAAATAAAAACACCGTTAGGAATATTTATAATATTAAATCCACCACCAACACCAATTTCACTAGCAAAACCAGATACTTGCATACCACTATCTATTTCAAAAGTTGCTTGATTATCAAGTAGCTCTGTACCACCTTCTCCTTCAGTGTTACCAGAAACAGCGCCTAATATAACTTGATTTGTTATAGGTTGATTTTCGTCTTGATCTGCTAATTGAAGAGTTCTTTGTTTTCCAGATACTAAACTACCATCACTATTTCTAAAGTTTAAAATTCTAGAACTAGTAGTAGTACCATTGTAATGACTAAACTGCATTAAATCACCAACACCTATACTAAAAGCTTGATCTACACCATCACCATTAACATCAAGTGATTGAACTCTAACTATAGGACCAGTACCATTAGCTTGCATATTTTCAACGCTTTTAACAAAAGCTCTATCAACAGTGTACTCACTAAAAGGTAAACCATCTGGAATTATATTTATTGATGGATTAAAAACAATACCTTTATTAAGCTCTCTTGATATAGTAACTGTACTATTTAATGGAGCAAAATTTAATATGTTTTCTTTTTGCAATGTCATAGGTATAGCATGACTAGCTTCGTAGTATATGTCTAAATCTACATCTTGTTTTGGTTCTGTTTCCCACACGGCTCTTTCTTCTGGAGGTCTTATTATATCTCCACTAATAACATCTCTAGACATAAAAGTTATATCAATACTACTCATACCATCGTGTTTTAGAGTAGCTCTTGGATCATAAACATCTGGCCTAATACCTTCTGATGTTACTGCTCCAGTTTCTGTATCTACTCTTCTAAATTCAAATCTAACACTATTTCTATTAGAATAACTAGTACCAGGAAAATAAAAATCATTACCACCTTGAGTACCAAAAGTATAAGTACCAGGTTCAGTTTCTCCAGTGTCTGGATAAGGCATAGTATAAGTAGAGGTATAACTTGGTCCACCCCAACCTCCAGAGTAGTAATTTGTATTAGTACCCATTTTAGTTTGTCTAAATCTAACGCTTTGACCTGTAACTGGATCTATTACTAAAACTTTATATATATCATTATTTGGGTCATTATTAAATCTAAAAAACAAGTCTGAGCCATTTATAGTATCATATATAGCTGCTAGTACAGCGTTGGTACCAAGTTCACCATAACCAGCTTCTCCAGTTTCGGTTTCAAACTCTTCAAAAAAGTTAATTGACTCTGG
>Ga0209645_1001637_pt1 | contig 11068 bp, 11 predicted proteins | sample ETNvirenome_6_30_FD_184070 | JGI IMG/M metagenome (GOLD analysis project Ga0209645, IMG submission 184070) | Marine viral communities from the Pacific Ocean - ETNP_6_30 (SPAdes) (version 2) | ecosystem: Environmental > Aquatic > Marine > Oceanic | place: Pacific Ocean | collected 2013-06-19
TCTTATCTTAGCCGCCGCTTTTGTTGTTGATGTTGAAAGATTTGATGCACTTGAGGCATATCCCTGCGCGCCTTTAACTTCAAGCGGCACTGTTGGCGATGTCTCAAGGATACCAACCCGATTATTCGTGCTGTCAACTTTGAGTGTTGATGTATCAACAGTCAAGTTGCCAGTAACAGTAAGGCTGTCAGCCTGTGGGCTTTCTAATGCAATAGTTCCAGCAGAAACATCTTTCATGTCTGCCATTAGCTCTCTGATAGCGTTGTTGATGCCACTTGGGGCGCACCCCTCTGCTATGTTTACAGATTGGATGTCTGTATTGTTTGCCGCAGTTGCGTCAAAATCTCTTACACTGTTTTTAGCCATTGTTTAGTCCTCTTCGTATGCTTGTATAGCAATTTTTGCAGATGGTGCGGATAAATCTTTTGAATTTGCTAATGCCCTCATAGGTCCTATATCACCAACAGCCATTTTATTTAGGGCATTTAAAAATTTTTGATTTGTAAATATTTGTGCTGTCACTGCTACACCTGTACCAGCAGCAATAAGACCCGCAGCAACTCCCGCTATACCACCTGTTGCTGCACCGCCAACAGTAGCTGTTCCTAAAAACCCAAGCGTATTAATCGCCCTTCTAAACCTATAGTTGCTTGGGTCAGATTCATCAGCATTTAAACGAATATATCTTGCCAACTTATTAAGTTGGTCATATGTTTTTTCTCCACCAGCAGCATTAGCTAAAGTTTTTTGAGCATTTTCACTTAAACCTTGATATTGTTTTAACCACAGAGATGGGTCAAAATCTACCCGCCCTTCTGGAGCATTATCTAAAACACCCATGCGACCCAATATAGACTTAGAAACATCTTGAAACTCATCACTACTTAAAGACTTTTTAAGTTTAATTAATGAGTTTTGACTCTCTTTTGGTGAACCACGAGTTATAATTTGCGTCACAGCAGAGTAGGCAGCTTCTGGGTCATCTAGTTTTGAAATATCTTGCAAAGCACCTTCAATACGCTTAGTTCTTGCCTTAAAATAATTATTAGCTCTTGTATAAGCTGATGCAGCTTTATCTCCCATTGATGCTGCCGCATTGTCAATATCTTCTGATAATGCTCCATAAAGTCTTTTTAAAGTGCCTTTTGCTAAATTTTGACTTAATAACCCACCATCACCAGAAATTGCCTCTCCTATAGCAGTCCTCAGTCTTCTTAAAGATTTAAATTTTTGAGGTGTAAGAGTAGAATCATCTCCAAATATTTTTAAAATCGAAACTGCCTCTGTATCACCTGTTTCTTCTGCTACCTTTAATGCTTTTCCAATAGGACCTAACTCTTCAAGGTCTTTTAAAAGTGATAAGGCTTTTTTATCACCAGTTGTTTTGGCAGCAGAAGAAAAACCAGCCCACTCATCTTTAATTTCATTTAAAAGGTTTACTGTTGAAGGTGCTTCGAATTTTGTATCTTCAGGAATTAACTTATCAACTTTACTAAATAGTTCCTCTTGTTTTTCCTTTGTAGTTGCACCAAATTTTTCTACAGATTTTTTTATTTTTTCACCTGTTTCAAAAACTGTTTCTTTAGTTCTTGGTGCAATTTTCCCAGCAACCTCTGATATTTCACCAGCAACTCGCTGGGGTTCGTCTGCCAATCTTCCCGCTAGTGGTGTAATTTCCTCGACAGCACCTACAATACCTGCGGTAGTAGGACCAGTAACTTTAGCAGGTGGGATAACACCAAGCTCTTGGGCCTCTCTTGCAACAACAGATGCAGGTTGTTGCTCCATCGCCCTTTTTGCGCTTGATGGACCTATAACCCTACCAGCAAGTGTTGTAGGTCCAAATCCTGCTATAGACTCAACCATCCCGCCCACATCTCTGGTTAACTTTCGTTTACTTTGTGGAGACATAAACAAACCAGCAACCTCTACTGGAGCAGAAAGCGCACCCATAAAACCAGTGCCAAGCACACCAAGACCTGTTTGCAAAATATCTGCTGGCAAACCTACCAGAGCTTGAACTGATGATGGTGCGTCAACACTTCTTAGGTATTCTGATGCTATTCCAAAGCCTGGAGAAGCAAGTAAACTTCTGGTTGGCTCTGTAAGTGTTTTTGTAGCAGAAAGAGGTGTACTAACACGCCTAAAGGTGTCTGTTGCCATAGATGGAGGACCAAAATCCCCTTCCCTTAAAACAATCCCACCGCCATCAGATGTGTAAATTAAGCTGTCTAAAGGTCCAAGCTCTACATCAGAAAGAGTTAAGGGCTGCTCCTTTATAGGCGCACCTTCAAACTCTTCAATTTCTGTTTTTGTAAGAGGCGTTTCTTTCATTTTAATAACCCTCTAAAAATACAGACTGGTCTTTAAGAGGGTCAGATGCAGCACGTTTGTTATTAACAAACACAGGTCTACCCGCATTTGGTCCAGAAGGCTGAAATCCCTTAAATGTGTAACCAGGCACACTAGGCGCACCAATTAAATATGAATTTTGTTTTGTAGCTGGCAAAATACTACCATCTAACAAACCTTCATTATGAAGGGTTGGTGTGTAATCCTCAAACTCACCCTTATTTACAACACCAAAAGCTAAAGCATCCATAGATGTTTTTAACCTTCTTAAATTCTGCATTATCTGTGGACCACCTTGAGACTGTAGTAAATTAGTAAACAGGCTCTGAATAACTCGCAGTTCTTGTTCATTTAATGCACCAAAACCAGTTGCGCCCTGTTTGTTACCCTCTCTAAATTTTGACATGGCTCGCTTAACTAATTGTGCGTTTAAAGTTTCTAATTTTGCTGCAACCATACCTTGAGGTTGTGATGGACCAAAAACTGGGAGTTTTGCAAATAGAGCCTCAGGTCCAAAAACATTTTCTTCGCCATATTGCTCTACTAGATTAAAAACATCATTAATCGTTGTAGAAATTGCAAAAGCCTCATCAAAAGCATCTTCTTTTTTTCGTGCTTCTATATTTTGTTCTTGTTGGAAAGCAAAGTTTAGTTTGTCATACTCAAGCCTAAATTTACTATCTTCTCTAGCTGCCTTGCCTTCTTTTATTGCCAACTCTCTTTCTTTAAATCTTGTTGCTGTTTCAAACTCTTTTTTACTCAGTTCAAAATTGTCATTTTTTATCTTAATCCCAAGGTCCTTTAATTTAAGTTCTTGAGCCGTTTTACTACCAGGAACAACCTGAACTGTGCCATCAGCCAATACAACACTGTCTTTACTAAGGTCGAGACCTTCTTTAACCTTTTCTTGTGCAGCAGGAGTTAAATCAGAAAGACCACTAGCCTGTACACTAAGAGATACTTTTGTTGACCCAAAAGGTGCGGGTATTAACTGACCACCCTCTGTCTTTAGAAAAATATTCCCCGCCTCGTCTTCTCTACCTATAGTTGTGACTCCACTTGGTAATCGAACATTTACACTCTCACCCTTGCCACCTCCTAATAATCTTTGTTTCTCTAAATCAACCTGAGTGCCAAGAAGGTTTACTCTTTGAGTAGCTAAATCTGCTTCACGTTCTAATAACCTTCTTTTGAATAGTCTATCTTCTTCAGCTTCTTGCAACTGTTGACCAGCTTGCAAGCCACCCAATAATGACTGACCAAAGCTAACAGGTGTTCGTGATGGTCCACTTAACAAGCCAGCAGCTATACCTCTCAAAATATTAGGATTAGATAAACTTTGACCCAAAGCACCACGCACTCTACCTAATGCTGTAGGTTGAGCAGCAGACATTAATTGAGAGCTAATATTAACTCTAGGAATAGGCCCTAAAAGACCTGAACCTATGTTATTCAAACCTCTTGGTTGCCTACCAAGCAACCCTACATCTAACTGGTCAATAGGTGTTACCATGTCTTTCCCCTAAAATGAACCGATTGTGCCGCCAAGTAGGCCCGCAATAAGCCTATCGGGTGTGCTTGCAGATTCTGGTAGTAAAGATGCACCCAATGCAGCACCGCCTAAGAATGTTTGCCCTTTGCTTGGCTCAAAGTATGGCTGTATTGCAGATGATGTTCCACCCATCGGGAAACCAGATACAAGCGCTTGATACTGACCAAGTGCCTGTGCAGGTGCTTGTTGCTCAAATTGGAATCTAGCAATATCACTAGCAAGCTGTTGTTGTGCTAAGTTTTCTCTAGCAGCACCTACGCCAGCTAACTGACCAATATCAAAGTATGAAGCCTGTTGCAGTGCTGGGGCCATTCCTAATACCTGTTGTTGTCTAGCACGTTCAGCACCATAGTCACGGAACGCAATATCAGCCGCAACATCACCAAGTGCGCGGGTCATAACATTAGCAGCAGCACCAGAACCAAGGCGACCACGCAGAGCCAAGTCGCTTGTTGTTCTTGCTTGCACAGGGTCTAAAGCTCTATTAATAGCTTCACTTAACATAGGATTGCCGCCAAGGAATGTGCCACCTAATACGTCCGTTGCATATTGCTGTGCAGCCGTTCCTACGGGTGTGCCAGCGAGAGCCATTTGCTCCTGCATACGCAACGCTTGTTCTGTTTGCGGTGCAAAACCAACAACTGTTTCACCAGGGTAATACTGGTATGGGCCTTGCTGATATTGACGCAAAGCCTCGCTCATACCATATTGCAGGAATGGCTCTGCAAATGGAGCGGGGGCTGTGCGTGTAATTGTTTCGGTTACGCCATCACCGCCTAAACTACTTGTTTCAGGTTTTGCCATCTTCATATCTCCTGTATTCTGCACATTAACACTAGGCTGAGTTATAGGCAACGGGGTTTGCACCACTGGTGCTGGTGTTGCTGGTGTAGGTGTAGCTGGCAATGCAGCTACAGTGTTTATAGGCTGACTATATGAAACACTTTGACCTGTTTGCATTGCTTGATTAATTGCATTTTGAACTGCTGGAGGCTTAACATCCCTCGTCATGCTCATTTGTCTAGCTTGTTCTGGTGTCATTATTAATTGATTCATGGTGTCAAAATTAAATCCTCCACCCAAAAAACCTTGCGGTGAAAGTTGTGACAATCCTTCTATTCTTGCTAAATCAACCATTTTCTTACCCTATAACCACATATCCAACAACTAAATCATGACCATGATTTTGATGACCTGCAACAAAGCTACCAGTTGTGCGACTCGATACAAATGGGTGTATGTGTGAAATATCATTACCCAAACCTGTAAAAAGTATAATGCTATCTGCACCAACACGCTTGTCTGTGACATTTGTGGTAGTTGTACCAGATGAAACTGTAAAACTACCTGTGCTATTTAGCTTGCCTTCAACACAGTTATTTACCACCTCTGATATTTCACGAGGTGTGCCGCCTTGATATGGTAGCTTTCTGTATTGATTGCTCATCTACGCCCCAATGCTGTAGCATCAACATCTATACCCTGCGCTCTACTCCAATCACCAGAAAGGTTTACCCTAACCTTATGATAGCGACCATTAGAGCGTACAGGTATAAAGTTATCAGCGTTTAAACTAGAACTAGAGCCAAATGATGATGAATCTACCTGCCGAGTGCGCGAAGCAATCTGAGCCGTAACTGTTCCAGTTGAGTCAACACCTGTTGTAACGTAGGGGATAATATTTCGTACAAGGCTAACACTGCCCTTCTTAACTTCAAACTCGCCCGTTTCAATAGTCGCCGCAAGCGTGTCGCCTGTGAATGTCTGGATTTTCTTATCTTTCGCGGCTGCAAAAATAAACTGACCCCCAATAAAACTAGGGCTATCAAGTGAAGCAGGTAAAGCATCCAAAGAACTGTTAATATTATCAAGTCCTTCAAGAGTATAAGTAGCAGAGTAAAGAGGTGATAAAGCCGTAACATTGGCTTCTGCCGTAGACCATCTATCCAAGACATAATTATAGATAATGAGTTTGTCTGCACTTCCGTCAGAAGAGTTTGTGCTTGGATAAGACCAGATAATAATTTGGTTTTTAGGGTCTGCACTGGCAGAAACATTTTCTGGATACGCTGAATTAAAGTCATTGTAAAAAAACCTATCTACTTTCTCTGCACCAATAGCTTTTGATGTTTGACCATTAAACATGTAAAAACCATCGTCAGATAAATAAAATACAAAGTGACCAACATTTGCCACTGAACCTGGAACTTTACACCCTCTTCTTGTTTCAACATTATCAAATTGAAATATTAATGGTGAGCCAATATATGAAGCACGAACAATACCTTTTTCCATTAGTATCGTTGCATACTCACCACCAACAAGACCTGTAATAGAACCCATATCCATAATGTCTTGAAAGTCAGCTTGTGTTGTGGCACTTACTGCCCAACTTGTTGCGTCACCAATACCAGACCATCTGGCTCTATATGGTTTAACACCATCTGTTGAATCACTCGTAAATGCAGTCATAACAAAGTCACGCACAACAGCTATGTACTTAGCCTTTGGTGCATCAGCACTCAAGTCAGAAAACAAACCAGCAGCAGAGGCGGTAATTTTCTGTATTGGATTGGTAAAATTAGTAGCAACTACAGTTTCACCATATTGAACAAAATTTGTTACATCAGTTGAAGCTGTATTGTAGTTACCAGACTTGCTTACATTTGTAAGTGCCTTTGTTGATGGAACATATTTATATAACTTTGTTCTGTCTGCAACATATATTGTGTCCGTGCCATCATCATTAGACGAAGCAAACATACCAACAATATCACCATCAGCAGCATCACTAATTGATGCTAAATCATTAAATGGAGAATAGCCATCTAAAGATGGTATGACATTTGTTGCTGTTGTAACACCAGAATTACCAAAATCTGATTGGTCAGGTAAAAACTCGCCAAATCTAATCATTGTCTATACCAAACCTCGCTACCTTGACTTACATTTGTCCAAACTTCTGAGCCAGCAGCTACCTCACTCCATGTCTCACTGCCCTCAGATACAACAGACCAAAGCTCTCCTAGTATTTCACCTGTCAATGTACTGGTTATAACACAGCTTACTGAGCCAGCACCACTAGCTGTAAACTGCGTAGAACCATCCGCAGTTACAGACATGCTCACAGCGCCATCAATAACAAGTATGGTATTGCAACTAGATGTTGCTGTTACGGCAATATTTGCGCTACCACTTGCGGTTAATACCTTTAATGCACTTGCAGATTCAGTAATTGCAATATTTACTGCCGCATCCATTGCAACAGTAAATCTAGCAACAGCCGCCACACTTGCTGCACCTGTTACAGAAGCATCAACTGATTGTATGCGTATTCCATCTGATGTTGTGGTGATTGATAGAGCAGATGAGCCTTCAAGCTCTTTTACAATTACTAAACTATTCGTATGCGCTGCTGTAATTGCAGTCGCAACAGAAGAGCTAGTCTCAAACAGATTGAGATTATCTAAGTCCTCAAGAGAGCCAAAAGCATCCAGGGCATCCATAGTACCCCAGTTGTCTAGCTGCTCCAGTGTTGGGCCGATTATCTCAGCCATTGGACTAAGCCGCAGTTACGTCTAGGTCGCCAGCAGCAATCCGTAGAATGTCACCTGTAGCAATCGTTTTGCTTGCTGAAAAAGCACCATGTATCAAAAGATTGCCAGAACTAGCAGCATCAAAGATACCAAAGTGGCTTACAGTTCCCCAGCTACCAGTAGCAGCAGGAAACTCAATAGCAGCAGTGTTGTCTGTTGTTCCTCCTGAAGCTGCATCAAAAGCCGCAGACTGTCTTGCATAACCACTGCCAGATAGTTCAGTACCACCATTATCATCACCAAAAGAACCAGTAGAAAGACCAATATAAACAGTAGATGGTGCAGAATATGCACCTGTGCCTAGTATATGGTCAAGGATTTCATTTTCCAAATAATCACTCATTGCGCTCATGTCAATTCTCCGTAATCAGACTTCATAAACAAACCAGAGCCAGCATGTTGACCCTTTTCTTCTTCACGTTTTAACTCTTCCATTGAGCGTGTAAAGAGACTGTCGTACATTTGTGTTTTCTGGTCATCCATCAAATACACACTTGCAGCCGACAATGCACCATACAGGTACAAATCAGGGTGACGAGTTAAAATCGTATTTGTCGTGTTACTATCCGACAAATCTGGCACACCTTCCATATACACAATCTCTGCTGTATATGCGCTGTCAGGCGTAGGTGCAAACTTTATCTCTCCACCAATAATTGTATAAGCACGAGGCTTTCCAGAACCACCACTTGCATACAATTCATTTATTTTTTGAGGCGTATAATACTCAAGAACTTCAGTAGGTGTTGTGTTTAGTTTCACCATACGCACAGAACGTAAGTCTGTAGGTAAAGAAACAAACGCATCACCGCCTGTTAGTGTAGCTGTTGCACGTTTTTCCTGTGAGCGTGTTTCTAGCTCTCTACCCATACGAGCCTCTGCCATGCTGACAAACTCAGGTATCCTGTCTGTTAAGTCAGAACGTGCCAAGAAGTTAGCTACAGCAGTTTTTAATTCCGCATAGGTTGTAATAGCCATTATACCATTCCACCGCTTGTTCTAAAGTAACGATTGTTATAATCGTTTAGCCATTTTTTCCAAGCAGTAGGATTGTTTTTAGGCTCACCAAACTGCTCAATTAGTTGATGATACATTGAGGCAGGTATCTCCGCAACCTTCTGGTGATGTTTCTGTGTATCACCTATCAAAGAACCCGCACGATGTTCATTTGCCTCTGATTTGTTTTTAGCAATTAGCTTGTCTACATTTTCGACTGTCTCAAAAATAAAGCCACCATCCTCCTGATAGTGACACCAAGTTTCCTTGCCTGTAACTGAATCTCTTTTTACAAGTTTCTTCACTTTGCTCTCCCAAAGGTATTGGGGAGAGATTGCTCTCTCCCCTCACAACCTATGACAAGTTGTAAACAGCACCATGCGCTTTTGGAGCAGATACTTTCAAAGTCCATTCTGTGATGATTTCGAACTTATCAGCATCGCCTGTTTTAGCGAGGTCTGTTACTGCAAAGTTACGACCAGGCAGTGTGCAAATAGAAGCATAGTCACTGTCCAGAAGATAAACTCTGTCGGATGGTGTGAACCTGTCGATAACCACATCGAGCTGGCCGAAATCGGACAGATATAGCGAAACCGACCCAACCATTGCTGCTTCACGAGGAGCAGTGTAGTTGATTTGGTTTGTGGTTACTGAACCAGAGTTCAAGTCACTGAAAGCAACTTTTTTGGCAGGTGCAACAACCAAAAGATTTGGTTGACCACCATCTTCGTATGCAGCTTGCATAGCAGCATCAATCATAGCCAAAGTCATTGTGCGGTCAGTACCGTCGTCAGATGGAATGTGTGTACCAGCACCAACACCAGCATTGAAAGCAGTTTCGTTTCCAGCAATAGATACGTTTGTAATCCAGCTTGAGAGTGTACCAGCTTTACGAGGGTCAGATGCAGAACGAGCCTGTGCAGTTGCAACAGACTTTTCTATGTCACGACGCAGCTCAATTCCCTTCAGAATTTTTTGGTACGCGGTTTCTTTGTCGCGTCCCGCTTTATCAACAGCGTCCAAAGTGCCAGAAATTGCAGCGTCTTTCTGTGAAATCTGCATGTAGTTTCCAAGGCGAGTTGTAGCTGTTGGTGTGTCGTAAGTAGCGTCAGCACCTTCGTTTTGGTAGTTAGTTGCAGAAGCAGCAGCCAGTTCTTGAACTTGCCATTCTACAAACACCCCGTTACCAGTTTCTTTGCTAAGAGCAGAAAAAATTGGGGTCTCATCGGGGTCGATTCGGGTGATAACGTCGGAGAGGTCTTCACGCTCACCAACGGCAGTAGTAGTAGTATGTGTAGCCATAATATTTACCTATTTCTTTCCAAAAGATACTCAACAGCAGCTTCTTTGCTGCCACTTTTCTTCAGGCGGTCAAAAGCCTGTGTTTTACGTTTTGCAGTAATCTCGGACTTAGGAGTAGGCTTGCCAGACTTAGTTACTTTCGGTGCTTTCCTTACCTTCTTCTGGGCTGCTGGCTTTTTAGCCATAAGCTCATCATAAAGGTATGCTTTGCGTAGTGTCTCGATAGCACGACTATCAGAGGCAGTTTGTAGTTCTTGCTCGGTAAAACCAATGCGCTGTGCATATTGAATTACCTGTTGCTTTTCCCTAGTCGCTACTTCTTCGTCACGCCACTCTGGAATACGCTCTAGTAAACGCTGCTGCTCTTGCGCGAGATGCTGCTGATGCGCTTGCACCATTTCTTGCTGCTTCTCTTGCTGTACCCGCATCTGCTCTTGCTGAACTTTAGCAAGATTTTCTTTGCGGTCACGAACTGCATCACGTTGCTTTACATATTCCAACGGGTCTTCCGCATAGAGCTTTTCCCAATATTCTTGAGTTGGCTCTTGCACCGTAAGCTGCTGAGACAAGACATTCAAAGCCTGTTCGTACTGCTCACGCTGTTGCGCGATGACTTCGCGTTCAGCTTCAGCTTGCTTTCGCTCACTTGCAGCTTCCTGCATACGTCTTTGCGCTGCCTGTTCAAGTTGATAGTTTTTGACTAACTCGTCTGCTGTGACTTGTTTTTCTTCGCCATCAATCTTAACAGTGTAATACTCTTCTACATCATCAGACTCTTCAAAGGCCTCTTCAGGTTGCTCGTCATCGTCTTCAGTAGCTTCGTATTCAACATCAGATTCTTCAGTTTCTTCCTCAGATGGCTCTACAACGTCATCGGATTCAACTTCTTCTACTAATGGTGCTTCTGCTTCTACTTCCGTTTCAGCTTCAGCTACAGGCTCTTGCAGTATTTCGCTTGCCTCTTCAGGGGCGGGAGTACTCAAGAGATGGTCAAGTGCTTGACCTTTGGTTAGTGTTTCAGTCCCTTCAGGGATACTGCTTTCACTCATATCTTATCTCCTCCTTAGAGAATTGTCATTTAACTCAATTTTTGCCAGCTCACCTGTGCTGACAATCTCCTCCAAATGTCCTCGCACTGCAAGCAATGCTTGATACATCTGAAAAATCTTCTCCCTTTGAGTATCTTGTTCAATAGAAGTAACCTTCCATGCTTCTATATAACGGCTACCAAGCTCCTCAAAGGCTTCCGCTAAGATAGGATTACGCAAAA
>Ga0209645_1001638_pt1 | contig 11066 bp, 16 predicted proteins | sample ETNvirenome_6_30_FD_184070 | JGI IMG/M metagenome (GOLD analysis project Ga0209645, IMG submission 184070) | Marine viral communities from the Pacific Ocean - ETNP_6_30 (SPAdes) (version 2) | ecosystem: Environmental > Aquatic > Marine > Oceanic | place: Pacific Ocean | collected 2013-06-19
TTGGTAGAATACCAATACTAACAGCATTAGAAGATTTAGAAAAAGACGACCTAATCAGTATATTAAAAGATAGTAAGAACAGTATTACAAATCAAATGAAAGCATTGTTTAAATTAGAAAATATTATACTAGGTTTTACAGATAATTTTTACGACATTGTTGCTACCTTGGCAGTAGAACAAAAAACAGGTGCTAGAGGACTAAGAAATATATTCGAAGAATTCTTTATAGATTTTACTTATAATATAGCACAACTAAAGGAAGATCGTGTTTCTGAGATATATATAAATGACTTAGAAAAGGATAATGTTAAATTTATCTATAACGAGGTTGACAAGGATGACGAAAAATAGTATAATTACAAATACTGGAGGAAGTATTGAATAAGAAATTTAAAGGTGGAGATTTTAAGAAAACTTTTAATCACGACCATAAGAAAAAAAGAGACTTTAAGAAAAAGTTCGAAGAAAGAGATAAGTTTGATCCTGTTATATATGTAAGAAACGGTAACGTAGATCAAGCCATCAGAGCATTAAAGAAACGTTTGCTTAAAGCAGATAGACAAAAAGAACTTGCTAAAAGAGAGTTCTACGAGAAGCCAACCGCTGAAAGAAAACGTAAAAAGAATGCTGGTGTGAAAAAACATCAAAAAGAATTGCGTGAGAAAATTTTAAGAGGAGAGGCTGTACCGGCAGAACGTACCGGTCAGAAACACTTAAAAGGTAAACGACAATTAAATAAGTATAGAGCACAGAAGAGACTATTTCAACAAAGAGACTTCTACAGAAAATAGGTAGCATATGAAGTTGTACGATTATGCCTTAGTAAGTGGAGGATTTGATCCTGTACATATAGGGCACTTACAAATGTTCCAGGAGGCTGGTAAACTAGCAGACAATGTAGTTGTCTTGTTAAACAGCGACGAATGGCTAGTGCGAAAGAAAGGCAAAGCATTTATGGATGCTGAACATCGCAAAGGCATACTTGATGAAATGGAATGTATAAGTAAAGTAATTATACAGTCATCTGATAACGACGACAGTAGCAGTAGTGCTATAATGAATTTTGCCTTACAGCACCCTGAAGCAAAAATATGTTTTTGTAATGGCGGCGATAGAAAAGATAATAAAACAATAAGAGAAAGCGATACTTGTAGTACATACAATGTGGCACTAGAGTACGGTGTTGGTGGCAATTATAAAGCCGCTAGTAGTAGCGACTTATTAGACAACTATGTGTCAACGCCTGTTGAAAGGCCATGGGGTAGATATAAGCAACTATACCTAGGTAAAGGATACATAGTTAAAGAATTAGAAATTGATCCGGGCAAGGAACTAAGCGATCAGTTTCACTTACATAGAAGTGAACATTGGATAGTGTTAAGTGGCATAGGGCATCTAAAACAAGGTGCTACTAGACAAATGCCCGAAAGAGAATTTTATATACCTGCTGGCGAAAGTGTTTATATAAGACCAGCACAGACACATAAACTTAGCAATCCAGGTAAGACACCATTAAAGATTGTAGAGATTTGGGCAGGCGATATATTAGAAGAAGATGATATAATCCGACTGGATGTCGGACCAAACTACGGAGAATAATGGAAGTGAAAGAATTAAACACGTCAAAAGTATGTGATATACTTAATAGGATTGTGGAAATGGAAATGGCTGGAGTAGTAAGATATGCTCACAGTTCACTAATGATTACAGGCCCTAATAGGATTCCTATTGTGGCATTCTTACAGGAACAGGCTAACGAAAGTTTAGCACATGCCTTACAAGCAGGAGAATATATTACAGGATTTGGTGGTCACCCAAGTCAAAATATTTCTGCTATTGAAGAAAATCATGATCATAGTGTAAACCAAATTTTAACAGAAAGTTTGGAACACGAAACACGAGCAGTAGAAATGTACAAGGAACTGTTAGTCGAAGTTGCTGATGCTAGTATTATGTTAGAAGAATATGCTAGAGGGCAGATTGGTATGGAAGAACAACATGCTCTTGAAATTAGGAAAATGTTAATAGATTACAGTTAATGAACGAATTCGATGTTTATAAGAATACTATATCGCGAGAACACGCACAAGAAGTAATTAACGTCACAGACTATAATGATCGTGATAATTTCTTTTTAGACTTCGAATTCTTATCAGGTGTCAATCAAGACATTTGGCAAAAGTATAATATATGTGAAAGATATAAAACTCGTAATCGTAGAGATGCTGATAACAATCCCTATCCACATAACTACGACGCATTTGATGTACTAGCAGAAAAACTTAAACCTGTTTGGGAAACAGTAATGTCAGACAGGAACTTAGATTTGTATGCTGAAAATTGTTGGGGCATTGATCTAGTTTTCTATTCACCAAACACAATACTAACACCTCATGTAGATGGATTCGATACCGTACTAATTACATGCTTAGAAGCAAGAAATATATTACCAGAAGAAGGTAATTTATTGCTATGGCAACAAGACGAATCTAATTTAGATAAAATTATTACAGAATTTCCAGACAACACAGACTATCAACATTCTATACATCTTGATCAAGGTGATACATTATGGATGGACGACAAAGACTTTTATCATGCTCTAACACCTATAACACAAGGAGTTAGGGTTACAGCAATATCACGTTGGGGCAATCAAACACCAGATAGAGGTTTTGATTACTAATGGCGTTACGAAATTCACAAAAACTACATTTAACAAAAGCAGTTACATGGCGTATTATAGCATCAGTAACAACAGCCTTGATAGCATTATCTTTTGGGTTACCGCAAAAAGCAGTAGCAGGAGTATTTGTAGCAGACTTAATTATTAAGTTTATATTGTACTATGGTCATGAAAGAGCATGGCACAATTTAGCAAAGTTGTTTACAGATCAAAAAGGTAAATCGTAACCAAACGCCTTACAATCCGAATAATACACTTCAGTAAATAAATCCTTAAACTCTTTACTAGGATTACGATGTTTAACAGGTCTTTCAGCATTTTTATCCAAAGTATTGTTTTGTAGTCCAGGCGATTCTATACCATATTTGTTATTCATTTCGGGCCAAAACTTAGTATCCATTTCTTCAAACCAATATATGTTCCAACCACGTGTAATAAAATGCTCTTGGGGTCTAAAGTGGTTGTCAAACACAAAACTTTGTTTACCTTCGTGAAACTGCGACCTGCTAAGTTGATATTGTGCTTCATTAACTTTGTATGCTTTTAAATGTGCTATTGTAAAGTTGTCTAAGTGTTCAAAGAACACATCAGTATAACCATGTTGTTTAACATGAGCATTTGCTCCTGTTCTCCACATAAACTCGGATACCAATCGTGTATAAGGATTGCGTACTATAGTAATCTGATCTGTACAATTTTCTGTAGGCATGATTAGTTCTTCAATAACATCATTATGAAAGTGCTGTGGATTACAAGGCTTTTCATCATAACCTGTTTTCTTAGGTTCATTAAGATAACCCCATTCCCAACCAGCATTTCTAAAAGAATTTTCTACAGCAGTTCCACCGCATTTAGGAATGTGTACGAATAATACTAAGTCGTCACCATTATGAAATAGGGGCATTTTTTACTTGACCTTTGTTGTACATTGTGTTATATTTATATACATGACTATGCACTTACAACAAGGTTTGAGTACCATAAACACTCGTAAGACACGCAAGATGCCTAAATTGACTAAGGCGAAACTTGCTGAATTAGAACTTAGATGGCGTAAGCATAACAAGGATATGAAACGCAATCATATGCATCATTTGAGGTATGAAACTCTACAAGAGTATATCGATTATTGCTATGGTAGAACTAAATTGCCTGACCCACGTGAGTACAAAAACTTCAAGCCTAAGCAACCACAACGCAGTTGGCGAGCAGAACAAGATGCTGATCATCGTAAGAAGTATCCAAGTCTTATGGAAGAGCAAATGAAGTCTGGCACATTCAATACTGCTAGTGATGGCAAAGGTACAAAGAAAGAGGCTATGAAATACACAGGCGATCTCATCGTAGGTATTGCTACAATGCACAAGAGCAATGCTGTTCCTGTAATGAAAGGCACTAACCAAGCAAAAGATATTGCTAAGATGAGAAGAGGATGATTGAACTAGCAAAATTACAAGACGGTCAGTTAGTTTATGGCACTTACGAAGAAGTTGAAAAACATGCTGAGCAAACCGATACATGTGTAGAACATTACTTTGACCATGTTAATCCTTCTACAGTTTATAAAAACTTTAAATATGTAGGTAACGAAATGAGTAACCCCTATAGTGTTAGTGTTCCTTTTGATTATAGAAAAAGCAGAGCAAAAGGTACGTTTAATGACGCAGGAGTAAACTTAGATAAATGGTAAACAAATATGTCAGCAGATAAACACTTCAAAGGAAAAGGTTCCAAACAAAGACCAACAGATCCCAAAAATCCAACAGCATACCAAGACGGCTGGGACAGAATCTTTGGCAATAAAAAGGATAAAGATGCCAAAACTAAAACTAACAAACAATCCTGATAATACTCTACCAATTTGGGAAGGAGAATTAGAAACAGATGTCAAGTGTGCTGACCTCAATTTAGGTGAAGCAGAAGATTGGATTGAGCAACCAGACGGTACATTAGTATTGTCATATGTACCAGAAGTACTAGAAGAAGTTATAGATTACTTTACTACAGAATCGGTAATTGATAATTTACTTGAAACAGAATTAGGAGAAACTTTTTTAAGGGTTTGGCCAGCACCATCAATGTTAGACGCAGATTTTTTAAAGTCAGCATTAGTTGTATATCCTAAAATAGTTAGAATGGAACCAGGGCACGAAAGATTACCAGGTGGCGAGGATAGGTTGTTATTTGGTAAAATTATTATCAAACTCGATGACTATCTATTAGCACCGCCTACTATGTTTGTTGGTAATACGGATTGGCCAGCAACTGATATTGTATTCGAAACCGAACACGATTATATGGGAGCATGTTTCTTTTTAAACAGCAATACATTCCATACAGCATGGGAAAACAAATCAAAACGTAACATTCATTTATTAGAATGTAGTCTAAAATTAGATCCACTTTTTCTGGCAAAATAGGTTGACCTAGCCACTACTTTTTGCTATAATATGTTTATAGTTTGTAGGAGTAGTGTATGATAGAAATATTACAAGAAGTAACTGATTGGGGCAAATACAAGGTAAACAATGGTGTTTATCATGTAAACGGTGCCGGCAATCTAGTTGCGTATCAAATCAATCAAGATGCTGAGGTTCAAGTATTAAAATCGCCCAGCAAACAATTTTCCAAGTCAAGACGCAAGTTTGTTAAAATTGGCGAACGCGAAGAAGAACTTGCTCCTGGCGTAATTACTGTTCAAGGTTCAAACGGCAAAGTGTATATCATCGACGATGGTAAATGCTCTTGCCCAGGATACACATTTAGGGGGAACTGTAAACATGTCAAAGAAAATAGTTGATATACTTTTAATTAGTATAGTAGTTTTTGCTATTGTTGGTTGTGCTAGTGGCGGAGGAAGTTCTGCTATACTAACACCTACAAATACTACACCACCACCTTCGACAACGCCAACATATACTCCTCCTGCTTGGGATGGTACTAGTTATACTGATACTAATCCAGACGAAAGCACAGGCGAGTATGCTGACATTATATACAATAGGATTGATGCTAGTGAATTAATAAACGCAAATCCTACTTGGTCTTTTGACGGTAACAGCGACTACGAAAGAACAAATATTGGATTACTACATGTATCTAATACAGGATATGTAGGAGCAGTTGACACGCAATTTGAATCACACGATGCTGGAAACATGTATGGCATCGATCCTGCCAATAGTCCTATTACAGGTGACTTCAACGGCGATGGTTTAATGGACGTTATGTTTTCTCATAACTTTGGACCTAACAACAATGAATGGTTACCAACAAGTAGGCTTATTGTTTTAATTAATCAAGGCAACGGTAGATTAGAAGTTGATCCAAACGCATTTGTCGATGGAGAGTTTCCTACTGTTGGTCCATTGTTTCAAAGCCATGTTGCTGACTTTAATGGTGACGGCATTGATGACTTTATTAATATTGGCGAGAGTGGTGCTTTTGTTTTAAGTTCAACAGACGGGTTGGTTAACCAAACTGAAACTCTTATTAGCCAACTTATGGATATGGGTGCTACTAATCAAGATGGCGAATATTCCATGTGGACACATACAACAGCAATAGGTGACCTTAACAACGATGGTACTATCGATATGTTTGTACCAAGCCACCTACGAGACCAAAATTGTACTACACCATATGGCTGTTCTGGCTTTGCTATGGTAAACGACGGTGCTGGTAACTTTAGTTTAGGTAGTGTATTGTTTCCAAACATGAGCAATGTATTAGCAAGTGTTATAGAAGACTTTGACGGAGACGGCTTTGGTGATGTAGCAGTATCAATGCCAACTGTAAGACCTGATAATATTTTTTATAACGAACGTTTATGTGATACTTGTTCAGGTGTAGTTATGTATGGCAATAGCGAGTTGGATTACACTAGAGATATTAGTTTACTACCAGACTATGCTACAGATAACATTTTAGGACTACAATTAATTGCTATCGATGTAAACAACGACGGCTTAAAAGATTTAATGTTAATGAGTACCGGCGATGGTTACGGTGAAGGTAATGTAGACGGCGGTCATAATTACTATGCCGAAAACTATTTACAGGTATTCATTAATGACGGAACCGGTAGAGGGTGGACAGATGAAACTGGCACATACATTGACATATCAATTTATGATGACTTACCTAAACACACTACACACGGTACAAAGCCGGATTGGTTAATACAAGTTGATCTAGATGGTGACGGGGACTTAGACTTGTGGTCAGGTGTTGATTACTATGCTCCTTACTATATTAACGACAACGGTGTATACAGACTTGCTGGTATAGTAGGTGATGTAGTGCCTGTTCCAGAAGGATGCCCAAGTGGTGAAGCCAACTGCGGACAAAACACACAATTTCATTTACCAATTGATATAGACGGCGATGGTGTTATAGACTTTTTACAAGCACACGAGTGGGGTGACAGTGAAGTTGCTAATTTGACTCTTAGCCAATTAATGGGTAGACAACAAAGCACTCAACAAGCATTTGCCTTTGGAGCAAATGGTACAAACAGTTATAGAGATAGTGGACTTGCTGGAGCAGGTTATACAAACTATATTATGCAAATGGCAAAAAGCATAGCAACAGGTCCTAGTAACTTGTTAAGCATTGACGACATGATACTTACAAGCACAGAAGAGTTTTTACAGTTTGGTAGAACTACAACAAAGCATAAAGGCATGTTTGTAAAGCAAACTAATAACAAAACCATGGCAGTACAAACTTATGGTACTAGCGAAACAATGGCTGGATACGGTTTTCATTTTGCTACAGAACAAATGAAGAATGGCATGTCTAATCATACTGCCAAGTTGTCAAGTATTATGGGGTTTGGAAGACACAAAGACATATACGGACTAGTTACATACAGTGATATAGAAATCACTAACGCAAGGAATACTATGTTTGCCGGAGTGGCACAAAGTAAGACTGATGCTACTTCGTTTGTATCTGAACTTGGATTAAGAAAGAATATGTTTACATATGGTCTAAATTATACGTTTGCTACTATTGACGGCTTTGACGAATCAGGCAATGAAACATTTACATATAAAGTTAATGACGCAACTATAAACGCATTCAAGGCCTTTGTAACATTTGATAAAGATATATTTGGCATCAACACATTAATTAAGGTTACAGAAAACTTTACACATGACCCTTATAAGGTCAGTATAGAAACAAGAGACGGTTCTTTCTTTGGAGCAATTGACCCAGTGAAGGAATCAACTCATGTATGGTACAACATAAGTAAAACGTATAATACAGATTATGGTAATATATCATTATCATATCAAGACTACTTAGTTGGACCAGAAAATTTAGACCAATTAATTGTTAAGTGGAATTGGTCTTTTTGATAAATAAAAGTGCGAAGAGATCTTAAAAAGAGCACGGGCCTTGAAATAGAGGTCTTCAAAAGTGCTCGGGTTAATTCGTAAATGTAGAAGGAGAGCGAAAGCAATCCTTTAAGGTTACCCAACAAAGGACCGGAGATGGCAACATCAAAGGAAACCAAGAAGTGTAACAAGTGTGTGAGGAGATACAGAAAACACACAAACCAGAAACGACCTCACCCGCGATTTGTTCATTCGCCGAATGGGTTTGAACATCTTAGGAAATAAAATAACTTGCTAACTATAGGAGATTATTATGAATAAGCAAATCAGATTCTCAGCAGAATCACTTTCCCCACTTTTCAAGACCAGTGTTGGTTTTGACAACCTAGTAAACGAGTTCTTCAACGAACCACAGTTTACAAACGCAACAGGGTATCCCCCTTATAATATTAGTAAAAGCGAAGACGATGTCTATGAAATTACTCTAGCAGTTGCTGGATTTAAAAAACCAGATATTGAAATCGAATTAGAAGATGGTGTATTAAAAATCACTGGTACTTCTAATGTACTAGATACCGAGGGTGTAGAATACCTACACAAAGGCATAGCAGAAAGAAACTTTGTAAGGACTTTCAAACTTGCCGAGTATGTTGAAGTAAGTTCAGCAAAACTCGAAGATGGTATCCTGAGGGTTGGATTATTTAAGAACGTACCTGAGGCTTTAAAGCCACAGAAAATTGACATTTCTTAATTAGTCTTGTGAGGGTGTTGCCTTTATATAGTAACACCCCCACTTAATTTTATTAAATACTTAACATACAATACAGTAGATAAATATGGCAAAAACAAATATACAAAGTAAAACTAGAGTTGAAATCAAATATCCAGATAGGTATAAGATTATTATTTTAAATGATGATTACACACCTTTTGAATTTGTTATTTCGTTATTAGTAGAAGTGTTTAATAAAAGCAGTGACGAAGCAAAAAGAGTCACAGCAGAAGTTCATGAACTCGGCCAAGGTGTAGTTGGTTACTACAACGCAGAAGTGGCTGAACAAAAATCATCCGAAGCAACACTACTATCTAGAACAGCAGGTCATCCTCTAGTAGTAAAAGTTGTGAAGGCATGAAAGAATTTGAAGATTTAAATAAAACATATAAGGACGGTTTCTCAACTGAAGTCGATACCTTTTCCTTGCCGCCTGGCTTAGACGAAAGTGTTGTTAAACATATAAGTCAAATGAAGAACGAACCCGAGTGGTTATTAGATTTTAGACTTAAAGCATTTGAACATTGGAAAAATAGCACAGAGCCGACGTGGTCCGAACTTGACTATAAACCAATAGATTACCAAAGTATTTCATATTATTCAGCACCAAAAAAATTTAACAAAGACGAAATACCACAAGAAATACTTGATACCTTTGACAAATTAGGTGTACCATTACACGAACGTAACGCACTACTTGGCATTGAAGAACCAGATCCAAACATTATTCCCACAGTTGCCGTTGACGCAGTATTTGATAGTGTAAGTGTTGCGACTACATTTAAAGCCGAATTAGAAAAGCATGGCATTATATTTTGTAGCATAAGCGAGGCAATAGAAGAACACGAAGACTTAGTTAGACAGTATTTAGGTAGTGTTATACCTTACAAAGATAATTACTTTGCTACACTAAACTCAGCAGTATTCACAGACGGCACATTTTGTTACATACCACCAGGTGTAACATGCCCAATGGAACTAAACACTTACTTTAGAATCAATGCTCGTAACACAGGGCAGTTTGAACGCACACTGATTATAGCAGACAAGGACAGCAAGGTTAGTTACTTAGAAGGCTGTACAGCACCAGCATATAGCGAAAACACGTTACATGCGGCCTGTGTAGAACTAGTGGCCCATGAAAACGCAGATATCAAATATAGTACAGTACAAAATTGGTATCCAGGAGATGAGAACGGTGTAGGTGGTGTATATAATTTTGTAACTAAAAGGGGGTTATGTAAAGGTGACAATTCTAAAATATCTTGGACACAGGTTGAAACTGGCTCTGCCATTACTTGGAAATATCCTAGTTGTATATTACGCGGTGATAATAGTGTTGGCGAGTTTTATAGTGTCGCTGTAACTAAAGGCAAACAACAAGCAGACACAGGAACAAAAATGTTCCATGTAGGAAAGAATACAAAAAGTACTATCATTAGTAAGGGCATAAGTTTTGATGATAGTGTAAACACTTACAGAGGCAAAGTAAGAGTAAACAAAGGTGCCACAGGTAGTAGAAACTACACTAGGTGTGACAGTTTAATGTTGGACAACAGTCTAGCAATTACACTACCAATAGTAGAACAACAAAATAATGACAGCATTATTGAACACGAAGCAAGTACAAACAAAGTGTCTGAAGACCAATTGTACTACTTAAACACATTAGGCATAAACGAAGAAGATGCTACTAATATGATCGTAAACGGATTCTGTAGAGAAGTTTTTAAAGAACTTCCTCTAGAATTTGCCGCTGAGGCAAGACAACTTTTAAACGTAACACTAGAAGGAGCAGTTGGATGAAGAAAGTAACAATCGATAATGTTGGTGGCGAAATAGTAAAAGATACAGATGTATATACATTAAAGGATAATACGTTTGGTAACAACCTAACACTTAGTAGCACACACCTTAGAGCAAATCAAAAAACTAATGGTCACTCACATGCTGGGCAAGAAGAAGTTTATTTTTTTATGAGGGGCGAAGGCGAAATGCAAGTTGACGATGAAAGATTTCCTGTTAAAGGCGGAGACGTAATATGTATCGAAGACGGTGAGTTCCACAGAGTATTTAACACAGGACATTTAGGATTATATTTTGTCTGTGTATTTGATGGAGGGCGTAACCATTAAGCCATTAATCATATGCGGCGGCTGTAGTTTTACACATTCGCCGGACAGTTGGGCACAAGTGTTAGGCAACAATAGACCTAAAATAGAAGGTGATTGGGCAAGGCAATTTTTTGATATTTGGAAAAA
>Ga0209645_1001639_pt1 | contig 11064 bp, 11 predicted proteins | sample ETNvirenome_6_30_FD_184070 | JGI IMG/M metagenome (GOLD analysis project Ga0209645, IMG submission 184070) | Marine viral communities from the Pacific Ocean - ETNP_6_30 (SPAdes) (version 2) | ecosystem: Environmental > Aquatic > Marine > Oceanic | place: Pacific Ocean | collected 2013-06-19
CTTGTTCAACATAGTTTTGTCGATTAAATAATAATAATCTATAGGGTCTGTGTCTTGTACATCTAAAGGAAACTCGCCTTGCTGGTTTTTCCTAAACTTTTTAGCAACCGTTCGAGCCTCTACTTCTCCGGGTTGACGGCGATACATACGACCGGCTTTAAGCTGGTCGCTAGACATTTTGTCCGATTCTAGTTTCTTTTCAGCAATCTTGCGAAGCTCTTTAAGTTCGTTCGGCGTAGCAAACTTGTTAAAATCTACATACCCATATGCATCTGTCTCGCCTTCAAAAAAATTTCGTGCTTTGGAAGCCAAATTATATCTATAAATCGTCTTCCCTACAGCATCGTCAGCTCTCTCTTGAAAGGTTTTTTTCTTTAAAAGACCGCTTTTACTGTCAAGAAGAGCTTGGCTGGATTTTGATATGTCTGAGTCCAGCGCAACCAACTTTTTTGAAAACCCTTCAGGTAGATAACGTGCGGTGTTAGACCCCGGAGTAAAACCTTCTATATGTTGAACCGCGTGTTGCACTTCATGTAAAATATTTGAAATCATTTCTTTACTTGGAGCGGAGCCAAGGTAAATGAGGTTATTTACAGGATCAAACGCTGCCTTTGTTCCACCAATACTGCTCATAGCCGGGACAATTTCAACATCAATCGACCGTAATTCAGGGTATTGCTCAAACAGCTCTTTAAAGTCGAATACTTCATCCAACTTTGGAACTCGCCCTTCTTTTTTTCTAAACTCAGAAATATTTAATCTTTGATACGGCTCACCTTCAAAGGTGGATACGCTGCTTTCTTCAAACAGCCCTTCTTTTAACCGGGCATTGGAGGTGTCTATCTCAAAACGAAAAGCACCATCAGACGGCTCAATATACCCCTGCGTTTCAGCATAATTATCTCGGTCATCCAGACCACGGTCACGTGCTGCCAAGAACTGATCTAGCTTCTTACCACCGTCTTTAGCGTTGCGGCCCGCCATAATACCAAGAACAGTGCCGCCGTCTCCGGCAGTCCTAGCTATCGAGGCGGCAGATCCGAGGGCCGTGGTCGCCGGTACACCTAACGGGTCATACCGCTCAATCTCCCCTGTCTCCGGATTAATCGTCTCACCACCAGCCAAAGCGGTGCGTAGCTGACGCTCCGGATACGCTTTTATTTCTTCACCAATAGCCGTGGCTATGCCACCAGCCGTTTCTGTCGGGTCATCCATGAGCTGTTTAAAAAACTCAATACCACCAGTAATAACAGGAGGGACCGCGAACTGCGGATCAGAGACCTTTTGCGGAGTTTCAGAGTAAATTAAACCGCCATCTACTTCTTGCGTGTTAACAGAATAGGGCCTGTCCACCTGATATGACATCGGCACAAAAGGAGATATAATTTGAGCAATAGGAGGAGACGTAGGATCTACCGGTAGCCCTGTTTTTCTCTCTGCCATCACTTCCCCGCCAGTTTCAAACGGCTCCTCACCTTCCGGATATTGAATTGGCTCTATATTCTTTAGCTCTGGATACTGCTCAAGTAATGCTTTTTTTGTTTCTAAATCACCCGTTTTTTTAACGTATTCATCAATGGCGTTCATAAACCGAATTGCATATGACCGTCTGGTTAACTCTTCTGTTCTTTTGCTCTCTGGCAACAAACCTCCAGTTTTCTTTAACGCCTCATCTTTTGCTCTTTGCTCTTCATCATATTCACTTTTAGCCAGTCTCAACGAATATCCTACAGGACTTTCTCTGCGTTTAGGCTCTCTTATATCCGGTTCTACTTCTCTGTTGTGAGCAAGTTCCTCTTGCATAGCATACAAATTAAATAAAGTTGGGGTGCGTGGGACATTCACACCCCTTCCAAAATCTTCAAAAGGACCGGTTATAACTCCCGCATCGTTTAGTCTGGCAAACTCTTTCATGTAATCTAAATCACTACCAGTGTAGTATTTAGATTCTACTTCAATGCCTTCTGCCGCCGCTTTGGCTACAGCTTCATTCATTTTACGGCGAACTTCGTCAGATATAATCCTATCTTCGTAATCCGCCATCAATCGTACCTATTCACATTGAAGTAACCGTACTTATCTCGCGGAAAGAAAATATCTATGCCGGTATCAGGTGACTTGAACCGCCGCTCACCGGGCTCACGCCCTAAAACCGCGTCCAACTGGTCAAAAACAGCCTGATCTACCATCTTTGTAATCTGCTGCGGCGTAGCGTTTATACCTGCCTTTTTCAACAACTGAGCCCCAAAAGCATTGTTGCGCTTGTCCATCGCAACATCCTCTGAGGTGGCTCCAAGAAAAGTCTTGTCTACAAACTCTGATATACTGCCAAGGCCTTGTGCTGTCTCAGGACCAACCTGCTGTGCCAGCAAAGCTGTCTGCAACGCATGAGCACGTGCATCCTCCATCTCCTGATATGTCGGAAGGTCATATCGGGGACGTTCAGCCCGCATCAATTCCGAAGTCGTCTCAAAATCACTGCGGTCAACGTCAGCCGGATACCCGTACTTAGTCTCCAGAACCTGTTCAAATGTCGGGGCCCCTTCAGGATAAAACATAGAAGCACCCTCAGAACCCTCACGCGCAGACTGACGGACCATATCTTGTGATGCAGAGTCCGGAAGATCTATACTGGGACGTAACAAAGCCCCCATGATACCGACCTCTTCTACAGAACCGCCTTCCTGAAAACCAACGGGCACCGCAGTTACGCTGCCGTCAGCCTCTAGCTGAGGACGAACAGGAACATTTTGCCCCGTCTTGCCATAAACACTATTTGGATAAAGCTTCCCGTCTATCAAACTTGGAAAAAATTCCATGTCAGTCATAGTAGTACGCGTCTCAGCAAAACCCTCATAGGGAGATACGAGGTCCGCGGAGCGTTCAAACGCAACTGCGTCACGATACGGATCGTCATCTATAACGTCGCCTTCTTTGTAGACAGGACCGGGAAACAGGCCCATATAGCCTTCATCACCGGGCTCAAGACCAAACGCCTCGTTCATGGACATGCCGCTAAAATCAGAGCTGGCCGCTCCTAAGTCTACCTTACTATCAGCCATCAGTAGTACGCCCTTACCTGCATATTCCCATCTTCCTCATCCCAGTCATCAGAAGGTAGCTGAACAAAGTTGCCTTGGCGATATCTCATCAGGGCCTGTGTCATGCTATCTACCAAGTCATCATGCTCCCCGTTTGGAAATGCGGCAACCTCTTCAATCATCTCGTCCGCAAAAACCGTGTCCGGTGCCCAGACCATGCCAGCTTCAAAAAGAGGAGACACCGAATGAACACGAGTTATCTTATCATTACCTTTGCTTGGCGTAAAGTTAACAACAGGTATACCCATGTTCCTCAACTCATGCGTCAAAGGCAGACCAGAAGCCTTGGCTTCCACAATTACAGTATCCGGCTCCCAATACTTGTACTGCTCCAAAGCAATCTGTTTTAGCTCAGGAAAGTCCCACCTGTCCTTCTGACTGTCCAAAAGTATGAGTCCCGGAGGGCCACCAATCTCTTCAGGACGGAACACACCCCACGTTGTAATCGCAGAATAGTCAGCAGTCTCGCGCTTTGAAAACGCCGTATCATAGCTTTGAATCACATACTCAAGATTAGGAATACTATCCTTCTCCCACTTGTTCCACCAGTGCCGTGGGATAATCGCGTTCTCTTCACCCGTCGGATTCTGCTGATACTGCGCGTTCCATTTGCTCGGAGGTATAGATGCTTTGACCGCGGTCAGGTCTTCAAGGTTCCAAAACTCTGGCCAGCACGGTTTACCGTCATCAAAAATAGCAGGAAGCTCCACAACTTCCCACTGGTCAGCTAAGGGATCTTTAGCCATTGCTCGTAACAACTGGCCGGTCATATCCTTTTCTGACCACCGCGTTTGCACCAAAACTATCGACCCACCCGGCTGGAGACGTTGCCGGGGGCCCCCAGTGTACCAATCCCAAGCATCATCAAAACCGTTCGCGGACATTGCTGTTTGTTCAGAGTGAGGATCGTCAATAATCACCAAGTCCCCACCACGACCCGCGAGGTTGGAGCCGACTCCCACCGCATAGTACATCCCGCCAGAGGCAGTGTCCCAACGACCAGAAGCTTTACTATCAGCAGCCAAACGAACTTCCGGGAATATTTCTTTGTAATCATCACTATCAATCAGGTTCTTTGTTTTACGTCCAAAGTTAACGGCAAGCTCCGTGGTGTGCGTTGCCTGAATAATTTTCATCTTAGGATTCTTACCCATCATCCATGCAGGAAACAAGAAAGAAGCAAACTCAGATTTGGTATGTCGTGGAGCCATGTTGATTATTAAGCGTTTCAACTCGCCACTAGCAACACGTTCTAGTTTTTCAGAAATTATCTTGTGGTGACGACCAGCAATAAACTCTGGCCACATATTTTTTACAAAAGTCAAAAAGTTAGTTTGACACGCTTCGTTCCTCTCAATCTGCGCCAGACGAAGGCGAAGCTTTGCTTCTTGTTCAGATACTTCCATAGGGGCCCCTAGTGCACAAAATATGTGCAGTAAATATGCCTACTTTTTAAGCAGTTAACAAGACCCTCATTTGTGCACAAAAAATAGGCAATGTTTCACGTGAAACATTCATATCGTTTTTCACATAATTATTTGAGAGAAACATGGCCCTTGCTCGCGTATGCAGGCGCGTGGCGGCGGCGCGCGAAACGCGGATTTTTGGCAGTTTTCCGCGGTTTTTTGACCCGATACCGGAATCCTAGAAAATTAACCGGCGGCTAGCGGTTGCCCGGTCAAAAACCGGTAAAATTGGAAAAAAGTTAACTTTCCGGCGGTCAGCTCCAGCGGCCGATGAACCGCGGTCAGCGCATCCGGCGGGACAGATTGCGGTCAGCGGCCGGTGACTGGCGGCGCGTCCGGCGCGGCTAACATTCTAAAAAAGTTAACCGGCGGCCAGCGGCCAGCGGGGCGCGGTAGGTTTTAGACTGAGGACGGGCGACGGGGCGCGGCAGGATTAACTGGCATTAAACGCGATTTAAAGGTCAGTGAGCAGGCATAAAAAAACCCGCCGATGGAATACACCGGCGGGGGGCTTGTGTTAACTGGCGAGGCTTTAAACGTCGATTGTTAGGGTTGCACCTGCCAGCACTTCCTTAATGATGGACTCAACAGCCTCGCGCTGTTCCTCATCATCCTGTCTTTCTGGCAACCGTTCTTCGATCATCTCGCCAATTTCATACTCAAACGCGGAAATATCAAAATTTTCGACTTCTTCCCGCGCCGCGTCGCTGGCAGCGTTGACGGCGATGGATTCAGCCAGCGCATGGATGCGGGGTTCAAGAGCAGAAAACAACGGGGACAAGATAGCGTCGAGCTCTTCGGATTTACGAATTGCCGCCGCGTCCGCGCTGGCCAGTTGTTCGCGCAAGTTTTCAATTTTCTCTTCCAATTCAGTATAGGTTGGAATTGTAGCTTCGACTTGGTTTTCTGTTTTTACATTTTCCATGGTTTTAATTCCCTTTTTAAAAACCGGCGGCCAGCCTATCCGGCCGCCTTAAGATAATATGGGATAATATTATATAAATGTCAAATGCCATAAAAAACCCCGCCGGACTAGGGCGGGGTTGGGTGGTTAATCAAACTCATAACCGGCCGCATCTAAAATTGACCAATACTGGTCAAATGTGTAGACGGCGTTGTCTGTTTCGACTTCCATCGGATAACAGCCAAACTGTTGCCAATGGTCTCTTATAAAGTCTGCTATTTGTTCGGCTTCCATCAGTTTGCCTCATTCTTTTCCAATATCACCGGCCACATGATGCCGGATAATTGCGCCAGTCGGTAGGGTTTTGACAAAGGCTTTCAATCGCTCGCCGTCGGTCTCATTCTGTTGCTGCTTAGCGGTGTTCTGCCAGTGAATATTGACGTTGCCGCCGTCCGCATAACACCCGCCGCGCTCGCCGGTGTTTATTTTCTTTTTGCCCGCCCCGTGAGCAGTAAAGGTGATTATATAGTCGCGGTCTGGTCTGGCGCATAATGGGCGGCCGTCGCCACAATTACTACACGTTACCGCGCTGTTGTATTCTGCCGGACAGCGCACCAATCGCAAGCCATGCGGGGCAGACCATTTACCATTTTCAAAAAAGTTTTCCGGTGTAACGGTGACAACCGGCGCGCCGTAATTATAGGCGTTGTAAGCGTGATTTAAATTATCCGCGCTGTAGTTTATGACAGTTTTACCGGCGGCCAGTTTATGTTGCCAGAATAGCGGGTCAAAATGTGAGTAAGTAAAAGACACGCCGCGACGCGGTACGGCGTCGGCCAATATGTCCAGATAATCGATATCAATCTTACCGGCAGAACAACCCCGCCCGCTAGGGTTCAATTTACAATCGGCGGGGCAAGTCGCGAATTTGTCGGCGGTTCCGGCGCGATATGTTACAGCACAACCGGCTGTCTTATTCGCTCTTGATAGTGCGGTGGTTTTCAACATTGTTTTAATTCCCGTTAAAGTTATGCGATTTTTCCCATATACCAGATAAAAAAAGCCCCGTCAAATATAACGGGGCTCTTCTCGGTTTTATGTGCTGGCCGGTTATGCGGCCACCTTGTCCAGTAATGCGCCCGCTTTACGCTCTAAATCAATGCGGCTGTCTTGATGCGGGATATCACGAGCAAGCGCGGTGATTGCCTGCGCCGCATCCCAAACTGACCGGACAGGCTTTTGCTCTTCATCAAGGTGACGGGCGGCGGCGGCCTTTGCCATACGCTGGCTTAACCCTGCCCGCTTAGTCAGAAAGTCTAACCGCTCTTCATCGGTGCGGGCAACAACTGCATCCTGCGCGGCCTGTACGCCGTCCAGAAAGTTTGCGGTTGCCCCATGCGCGAATGATTGCAAAGCCGGTGCGGCTTCATATGCGAAGCGGTCAGGCGCAAACTTGGTATGGCGAATTTTAATTTCTTGGAAATTTTCCACGCCCCAAAGATTGCGATTCATGCAAACGCCGCGCAGATACATTGCCGCAATTCCGGCAGTCTTGGAACCGGTCTCACTATTCCAAGCGTAAAAGCCGCGGAACATAAGGTCAGGGTCACCATTAGCAAGTTTGCCAACTTCAATCGGATGCGTATCATCTACCAGAAACAAAAAGACATCACGGTCAGACGCAAACAAAGTAGTCGTATCTTTGGTCACAGGAACAAACGGGTCATAAATAGCGCGGCCGTCCTTTTGGCCGGTCATCATGCCCGGAATCTTCCAGCGGTCAGGGTCAGCAAATTTCTTCACTGCTTCGATGATTTCAAAATCATAAATCCGGCCATAGTCTGCACCGGTTGCCGCCCGTAGATCACCGCCTTCGGTTGCGTGGCCATAAGCCTTTACCAATTCACGAGACCGGTTATAGCGCAGTCCCCATTGCAGGGCGTCTGCCGCAATCGGTGCGGGCAAGTCTTTAAGATAACCGGCAGGCGCACCGGCCAACTGGGATAGCTGACCAAAAGACCAATTTGTCGGCGCATTGAAAGCCTCATGCCCCTCTTCATCGGTATACTCAACAAAGATATCCCCGCGACTGGGGTTCTCTTCATCTAGCTTGCCAACAATGTTCATTTTATGAGTGTTGACAATCCGGCTGTTCATAGAGCGGGCGTCCTGCTTTTTAAAGGCTAGCATTTCATCCAAAGACAAAAACTTCTGGTCATCCGGACGGCTGAACCATTGCGACGATACCGCGCTGTTGCCGATACCATGCTGAAGGGCATTAGTCTGATAAGCCCCTGTTACAGCCGGTTCAGTATGTCGGCCTGAAGGGTTTACATCACCTTGCATAATGCCGTTCTGTGGTGAACCGTCAAGCTGCATTAGGTTGTTTGTGTTTTCAATAATGTTCTGCATATTAAATGCTCCCGTAGAAAATGCGGGCCGGAATTGGCCCGTAAAGGTGTTGTCTCACAATTTCGCATATAATGCAAGTAATTTTTTGAAAAAGTTAAAACCCCGCCAGCGGTGACTGACGGGGCTTGGTTTATCTGCGCCTGCGGCGGGTTGGTTTACTGTTTGCCCTGCGGCTTAATTCTTCATAGTCTTTGCCATAAAGCAAGCGGCCAATAAGACTGAATAATATCATGCTGGTTTATTCTCCCTTGTTTCAAGATAATGGTTTAATTGTTGCAACACTGGGAAGATATGGTTGGCGGGTTCGCCCTCTTCAAAATAGTGTTGCTGTTCACTGCCCCAGTTATAATCAATCAACTGGCGCAATCCCTTTAACATGAACGCCTCACTGTTGCGCTGTTCTTGCCATGCCAACTGTATGCGTTCATCTAAAAAGCAATCGGCCAACTCATAACGGCTTGACCATGTTGCGTTGGGGTTGCGTTCTTTCAACCCATTTATATCAGAAAAGACAGAGTTATTATCGCCGTCATTATTCAAACGATAATATGCGTTTTGCATACGGCGAAACCGCTCAAGGTGATAATTTTCCCCGCCCTTTTGAACAGACGGCAACCGGCCCTGCCATGGGCCGGTCATAATCATTTTTTCAGCAATCATCTCGTGTAAAGCTTCGGCTTGTTTCTGAAAACGGCCAGAGCCGTTCCAATATGAATTTTCAGTCGTTCTCATTTTTAACTCCCGTAGTTTGTGAACGATACCCCCATATATATGCGATTATGTCGGACAGGTCAAGCTAAAAAGCGTGTCCCATGCAAAGGGTTGCTCACACCTAAACAGGGGTTCTACTTTAGTGATGCCATACATTTTTAAATCAACTGCCGCGCTGGCAGGATATAGCAAGCACTCAGCCGGTTCTGTTGGCTTAGTCTGCCGCTTAATTAAAATCCAACAAGACCCATGCTGATGTTTGGTTAACCACGCTACCTGAGCTGGTCTCAGCTCAACGCGATTACCTGTGCAATATTTTAATTCAACAAAATGGAATGAGCCGGTCTCATCACATATGACAACATCTGGTATGCCTGCGCCTACCCAGTTTTCAATCCTCGTCAGAGATAGCTTCCTCGTTGACCTCTGCGCTGCTTCCTTTACTTGTTTGTAAAAGCCGCCCTCTCGCTTTGTCGCGATTGCTGGCATTTTCTTCTGGGGTAATGTCGATTGTAATCGGGGCATAACTATCCTTAATTTCTTCTAATGCTTTCAAGACCTCATCCTTATTCATACTGTCGATAGACCCGTGTCTAATCTCAGATTTATTTACATAGATGTCACCCTGCGCCTGACCTCTTCGATACTCAGCCTGCACAGCCGCAGAGTAAGCCCCGTTTTGCAGGGCAAGGTCACGGATGTTTTGTAGATCACGGATGTGACGCAAGTAAGTTATCCCATACTTAGCGTCCAGTTCGTTTCGATAAGATTGAATGGCATGAACAACATGAGGTGATATGGCAGGGTTGGTTAACTCATATGCTCGCGTATGAGCAGAGGTGGCAGAGTATCCGGCGTTGATGGCCGCTTCTCTCAAAGTTATCTGGCCATCCTTGCTGACCAGCTCTTTTACAAAAAGCTCCTGCTTTCTCGTTAAGGGCTGAGCGGCTGTTGCTTTCTTCCTACCACGGGTCTCAATCTTTGCCATAAATAAATCCTTAGTTAAAAAGGTCAACTTCCTTATTTCGGTATATACTATATAGGGGAAAATTCAAAAAATATTTTTTTTAATATTTGACGCACTAAGGCCGATTTTGATTTTTCCTTGTAAAAGGTACCGTCTTTGAATTAAAGATGTTCCCTTTGGTGGTACCTTAAAAGTCTTCTGTGTTTGTTGTATATCAACGGTTTTAGAAAAGAGTACCGTCAGTACCGTCAGTACCGCTATATTTTTTTCAAAAAATATTTTTTTTATTTTTTCCCCTATATAGGAATAACGCAAAATAAAACGGGGCAATCCGAAGACTGCCCCGCTAGTTTTATTGTTGGGTTTCCTGCCAGCTATCAAATGACCTGCCGAACTCCTTAATAGAGTCCCGCATAAACTCTTGATGCGTGAGCCGCGAGTCTTTTGACGGGGTTAGTGACCGGCTGGTCACTTTATAAAACCCAATGGGGGCTATCTTATCGGCCGTTTCCGGCAACCAAGAAAGCCCGCCCATTTCCGTTACATTCGTTGTTTCGTCGGGTGCGTACCAGACTTGAACGAAGTGAGGGTAACTGCCGCCTGCCTGCTTGCAAGCGTTTTTAGCGGCGGTCACTGGGTCGGTGGCCTTTGCCCATCCACCGTACCAACCGGCAGTAGAAGCAATGAAGGTAAACCCGTTGGGCAGAACCCAATCTTTAGAATTAGCCATGGCTAAATCTCCCGTAGTTATTAACAGTTTCAAACAGCGATACCCATTTTGGGTATTAGGACACCTCCAACAGGTGCCTCTCTTATTGTATAACATATTATCGCATACTTGTCAAGTTAATTTTTTTAAAAAATTATTCCCGTAAAATTACCCAAAATGAGTATTAACTTAATTTAAGTTAAACTCCCATAATCGCCCATAGAAGCCCATACAGTGGCTTTAGGTGTTTTCCGGTGGGTACGTACCACGGACCGCGCTCATCGCATTTTTAGCTTCCAGCCTTGGTTACAGACCGGTATATGTGCGGACGCTTAAAATGTCTCTCAGCTCAACACACGTGTGCCAGATTGTCGCACCCCACTATATAATATGGGAAAAATCTTATATAACTTTATAAGCTCAAGAGAGTTTTTTAAAACCTAAGAAGGGAAGACAACCATGAAACTAGAAGCAAAAAATCAGAAGCAGGCCAATTTGTTTATAAAATGGATCTGTCTTAATGAGTGTAACTTTTCAGGCAACGATGAGGCTGTAATTGCACATAAGCGCATCCTGCGTAGTTATCGTCAGGCAATGGCCAAGGCGTTAGGCGTGAAGCCCACAGAGGTTCCCAGTGAAGCTCTGGACTTATACAAGGGCAATGAAGAGTTTATTGAAAGCATGGAGCGTTAAAAATTAGGGGCGGCTCATGGCCGCCCCTTTTTAGATACAGGAATATTGGGATCGGCTGGTTAAAACTTTTCCTGCCTCTGATACCCTTACGTCATCCACAC
>Ga0209645_1001640_pt1 | contig 11038 bp, 7 predicted proteins | sample ETNvirenome_6_30_FD_184070 | JGI IMG/M metagenome (GOLD analysis project Ga0209645, IMG submission 184070) | Marine viral communities from the Pacific Ocean - ETNP_6_30 (SPAdes) (version 2) | ecosystem: Environmental > Aquatic > Marine > Oceanic | place: Pacific Ocean | collected 2013-06-19
AGTAATTAAGTCATTATCGAATGCGATATCAAATCTAAATGCAGTAATATAATTAGTTCCTGTATTGTTATCGTCAAGAGTGACTTCTATTTCTAAAATATCATCTCTCCACGAGTCAAAATTATTATTTAAATAAGCAGGTTGAGTTGTATCATCTGCTAAGAAAGTCTGTAATTGCACAGTTTCTTGATTTTTCCACCAATATTCTGGCGTTTTCCACTCACCTATTTGTTTAACTCTTATGATTGGGGTTTGAGTTTGTGCTAAAACCATTCCAAGCATAACTGCTGATATAACCATTTTTTTCATAAAACTAAACATTGTTTTCTCCGTTGGTTTTTTACAATAATAAATATAAGATTGGTAAAGATTATACATCAAATCGAACGATAAAAGTAGTCTCTATATCGTCAGATAATTTGATAGGTTTTGCGAGTTTTCCGTGAATTAAAAGTTCACTATTTTCATTATATAAACCTATTTCACTAACATAAGGTCTAAATTCTGAGTGAGTTGTAAATGATTCTGCTTCTTGAGCTGCGTTATAAAATAAAGCATAACTACCTGTTCCTTGACCTGTCGGTTTATGACTTGGTGGGAAAAAAGCAGACATAGAAGCTACACCCTCTGCTATTGTAATACTACCACTTCTATCGGGTGTTGTGCTGATATTTGTAGAAATGTTGAATTCTTTTGGTTTAACTCTTATACGATATTCATACTCATAGTGAGTTTGTGTTGCTTGATACTTTAAAGTATAACCTGTTCCGTGTCCTGTCTCACGATAAGAGCCGGTGTCAGTAATTACAATCAGTCCTTGTTCATAAAATGCATTTCCGATTTGACTACCACTACCTCTTGTAGCAGAACCTGTTATGGTAAATGGTGCTATTGTTCCGTCAGATGAACCTGATTTGTATGCCGCAAAACTGGCAGAAAAAGCATTATCATATAAATTACCCTCTCCGTCATCTCGTATATCTCGTGTAGCACTTAATGATGTATCAGATAATTGAATACTTCCTGGCTTAATTTTCTCACCAAACAATTCTCTTGGAACACTAATGATTGAAGCTGATGTATGTAGTTCTCGTTTTGATTTATTTGGATTTACATAATCTTGTCCGTGTGAAGAATAAAATGTTTGATTTAACATATGCCAGTTGGGTAGTGAAAAATAATTAGTTGTGATTGAACCTGTTGTTATCGTAACAATATCGTCAGAAGAACTTACATAATTATATAAAGAACCACTACGAGCTTTTATTGCGAATACACCACTCCCACTATCATTATTATTGAATGTAAAATTCTTAAATGTCTGAAATGACTTTTTTGAAATGTCTTGTGGGTCAAGATTTTTGAACATTAGTTTGTCCTAAAAATCAAGTTTCACTTTAATAATAGCTTCCCTTGAATATGATTTTAATATTGGTTTTGATAACTTAGCAATAGCCAATAACTCATTGTCATCATTATACAAACCTACTTGTGTGATAAAGGTTTTTGGGTCTTTAAAATAAGTTGGTTGTGTTAATGAACCATCAGAAGCCGTAGTGTAAGTTGGATTAGAACTAAAATTAAAGTTCTTATTATTTACACGAACAAAGTAATTTGTTGAACTAATCTCTTCTTCTCTACGAGCTGTAAATGATGAACCAGAAACAATACTATCAAAGAACGCCTCAGAACGACTAATGTGTTGGTCAGCTGCTCTATCGTGAACACCTAATCCACCACTAATCTCTACCTTTGGAGCGTTCAATAATATAATTCCTAAATCTGGATAAAATAATCCATAAGAACCCATATTGCCTGATGCTTCGTCAGCGGCTGCTGTATGAATACCATTAGTGATAGAACCACTAACAACATTAAATACTCTACCACCTTGATTAACGGTAGGATTTGCTGTTGCTCCACTATCGTCGATTAATGAAATTTTATCATCTTTAAATAATGCTGGCATAGCACCACTTAATTTCAATTCCCAATTACCTGGGTCAATCTTTTCTCTTTGTCTTGCTCTTTGGAACGAGATAAAGTAAAAGTCTTTATCACCTGATGCTGATGGTGAAGAAGTAAATTCAAATCTATCGGTGTTAGGTGCTAATAATACATTTCTAAATTGTCTGTAAAGTGCTGCTGTTTGTCTACCACCATCAGTTAATTTAGTTGTATTACCTTTTGAACCACTACCTTCAAGGTGTGCATATCCAACTGCAAATTGAACCTCTGCTGAACTTGATAGATTTGGGTCTTCGTTATATAATTCTAAAAACGAACCTGTAATATTTCCGTTTGTTGATTGAGTATAGAATGCTGTTAATTCAGCAGAACCACCTGACCACAATCCACTTGAAATTGTAGTTCGTTGGTTTTCAACTATATCGTTTGCTCTGTTAAATCTTTGATACGCCATTATTTATACTCCTTATAATTTACTTGGGTCTGCTTTTACGGTTACGGTTATTGTTGATTGTGCGCCTGACTGATTACCGGTAACTGAAATGTTAGTATTTGTATTGGCGGTTAAAGACCTTGAGATAACTCTCACACTTTTACCAACTACTGTAATAGAGCGTTTTCTTTCGGCTTCATTTAAGAATACTGGTGTTGTTGCTCTACCTACAAAATCTCTTTCCAATTCACCACCTGGTAAGAATCTTCTTCTTCTTATCGGTCCTACTGAAGCACCTGTTAATGAAAGATTAGCAACATCTGCATTGAATAATGTAAATGTGTATGAACTATCTTGTCCATTTCTTGTGTTAGGTGTGATAGTTTGTGTAATACCTGCGCCTGTAAAATTCAATGATGGACTTGGTAATTCCAATATAGGAAGTTTTGCTGTTTCCTTTGGAAGTGTTGTTAACTTATATCTCATAAGTTGGTTTTCATCTACGAATGCTTCTAATAAAGGCATATTTTCAATCACTGCTCCATAATAGTTTGAACCATTTGGGTGTGATGTGTCCCATAGATTATAATCAATCTCATCATCTGCTAATGCAAATTTTGTAATTCTAAATTCATCTTGCCCTCTTGCCAAAAGTTCACGACCTTTTTTTGTCAAAATAGCGTCTACTGTTATACTTGTGTTGTCTAAAAATCCCATTTTTTATTTACTCCTGTGGAAATTATATAACTATTCTTATTCATTAATAAATATAAGAAAGTTAAATTTTCCATTGTTTTATTCTACTTTCAGTTTACTTGTATCTGAGTCTTGTGTTTTTAATACCGTTGGTGCTACTTCAGTAATTTCTACTGGTTCGCCTCCGTCAATTGTGTTATCTCTTGTTAATAATGTTCCTTGAACAAATGCTCTAAATAAGTTAGTTGTTTCTGCCATACTTGAAACATCTGATTCAAGAAATGATGAACTATAAGCTAATGTTGGACCAATTGAAGCACTAAATGAACTTGAATAAAAGAATTGTTCTACTTCATTTTTTTCTGATAATCTTGAACCTGTTATGTTAGGTTGTAATGTTTCAGTAAATATCTGGTCGGTTGGTCCCAATGTAATACTTGATGTCGCATACAATGAACCAAATACACTTCGTTTATCTATTTGATTTAACTTAACTAATGAAGGATTACCTAAGAAACCGAGTGCTGAACCGGTATCGAAGAATGCTGCATTAATCTCTCCATTGTAAGTTGTATATTCTCCACTTGATTTAAAGTAGTTATCTGAACCACTTTCTATAAATCTTGTTACTTGTATTCCGTCTTCAAAATGATTTGCATTTTCAAAATAACGATTGTCAAATTCAACACCTCTACCCACAACTTGTTTAGAGCGCTCTAATAAATTAGGTTCAATCAATACACCTAAATCTGATTGTGCTCTCGCCGGTATTAAACTTCTAACCGAATCAAAAACACTCTTATCATAAAAACTTAGTATTCTTAAATAATCAAAGAAGTTGTTTGTATTTACATATCGTTTAAAATATTCGTTTCTTAAATGTGTTAAATCTTTGTATTGAAATTTATTCTCATCTCTTGGGTCTCCAATAAAATCATCAAAGTTAAAATCTGCAATACTATACATTATGTCCTCATTGACCACATCAACTGGTGAAAAGTAAATACCTAATTGATTACTATCTATCGGCGCAAAGTCATCAGAAGACTTTTCTGTTCTTCTATCAACAAATAATGAACCACTATTTGAAGGTGTTTTTTCAATTGTTGAATCTTCAATTCTAATCTTGGTTGCATTTCTTCTTCTTGGACCAACATCAGGCACTTTGAATTTTTCTTGGTCAACAACACTTCTATATGAATTGTCTGCAAAATTACTAATAGCACTACCTGTAATTAAACCATTAGGTATATTGTATAAATTTTTATTGTGTGCTAAATTAGATGCGGTCAATGCCGTGTTTGAACCTGTTAAATTTATGTTTTCATCTAATGGTAATCTCAATAATAGTTCATCATATGATGAAGAATAAAAATTACCATTGTAAGTTTTTGGTGCTCTAACGTGATTGTCAAATACACTTTGAGATAATGGTTCACCCCATAAACGATATTCCATAAATGAACCACTAAATTGTCCACCAAAGCCAGAATTTTGTCCACCAAGATAAATAAATCCACTACCTGTAAATGCTGCATTTAATCTACTACCTGTTATGTTGTTTACATCAGTCGCTAAACTTGAAGTGTGTGATTGTAAACTTGCACTTGCGGTGTATAAAATCTTTTGTCTTGTTGAGTCATATTGTTTAGTCGTCAGTTCATAAACACTTTGAGATAACGCATTATCGTGTGTGAACTCGTTTCCGTCCGTATCCTTTCTTGTCAACATAACTGACCAAAACTCATCATTGTAAAATGGTAATTCTGATGAAGTGATGTATGCACCTTGGTCAAAACCAGAAGCACTAATTTGAAATTTTAAATGTCCATACTCATCTGTTGAACCATTGTCTTGTAGTGCAATCGCAAAGTCATTATCCTTTTGTAATAATACTTGATTTGATGATGAAGGTGTTCTAAATCTAAATTCTATCGTTGATGGTAATAGTCCGTCTTCCGTTACATCATTACTACCTGTCCAAGCAGATTTGATAAATTGTTCTGAATCAAAGTCTAATGCTTTTGTAAACTTTCTCTTGATTTCAAAATTAACTCTTGTTCCTTTGTCTGGTCCACCATACTCACGAACTCTTAACATTGTGCTCGGTATACCATAACAATTTAACAATCCTTTAACTGCTCTCTCTGTTCCTTTTGCTTTAATAAAGAAAGGTAAGTTTGCTAATATTCTTTTCCAAATCTTTTCTGTTACTTCTTCTTGTGGTGTTTCAAATAAATCTGTTCCGTCTGCATTTTTACCCAATAAGTATGTTGGTAAAATTAACAAATCGTTTCCACTATATAATTCTAATCCGAGAGATTTTGCATATTCTCTTGCAACATCTTTTGATATACCTTCAGAAATTTTATCTACTCGTTTATTAATATCTGTAAATCTATCCACATAAGTCCAAATCTCATCAAATTGTTGTCCGACCATATCCATAAATTCTAAGAAGACATTGTTTTTTGTATCTGCGTAAATATGTTCTGGCAAAGAGTTTCTTAATGAGTTCATATTTCTTTGGTCATAAGCAGAAGCACTTGATATCATATTGTTATACCAACTAACTGCTGTCGCACTACCGACTGCTTCTAATGTAAAAGGTTTTGTAGAATTAGATTTAGGCCAAGATGTATCGTGGAATTGTCCGTCTGATGAACTTACATAAGATGAACTTTCAAAATACATATAATGTTCAAATGGGTCGAAAGAGTTGATTACTCTTTGTCTTTCTGCTTCAATCTCTTTTATTCTTGTTAGTGAACTTGATATTGATGTTAATGAAGAACTATTTGCATTTAGTGTTTCAATAGATTCTAACTTTTCTCTAAAATTGTAAAGTCTTGTTTCTGCACTTGAAAAGTGAACAAAGTTTCCAAAACCTGTATCATCTGATTCAATGTTTAAATCAGTTGTGGTTTTTTGATAATCTATATTTGGTTGAACATCTAATAAACTACCTGATATTAATATTCTTTCAATATCACGAGCGTCAGAATCATTTTCACTTGTTAGTGAAGTATGTGTTCCATAATTCGTTCCTTGAAAATTAATTGGATTATCTACTGAATTTAAATTAGGTAATCGTAAAAATATTCCGTCATTTTCAACTTCTGTAAAAGGTTCTAACCTAACTCTATCACGATAATTAGGAAGTCTTTTTTCTACAAAAGTAAATTTTTCTCCAAGATTTACATCATCAGTAAGTGCTTGTTTTACTTTGATTGTTCTTTGTTTTCCATTTATTCCTAATTTACTATTTGTAACAAGATAATATTGATTACCAACTTTTACATATGTTTTATATCTTTCAATATTATTCTTGATATAATTTACTCTAAACCCTTTGAATTTTTTTGCAATCTCATCTTCACCTTTGTGCTTGTAAAGATTTACTCCGTCGTTATAGGATAGAGAAACACGAATACGATTATTGTCTAATACTTCTTCAATCGTTGCCAGATAATCTCTTGGTGTTAATTGTGCCTGTGCTTCAGGTTGTTTGACTACCTTTTCATTTGCTTTCTTAGTTCCTCGTGTTTGTTTGGTGGCTACCTCACCCTCACCTTTGATAACTCCCTTTTCTGTTAAGTCAGAAATAATAGCATTTATACCTGCTGGTAAATTTTCAGGATTGACTTTGGTAAATTGTTCTACTCTTTCCGCTTGGTCTTTTACGGTCAATGCTCCACCAACATCTCCCAATCCGTCATTAATTAATTCTTCTTTTGTTTCTTCTGATACATAAAATATTTCACCTGCTTCATCTGCACCACTTTCTACGTGTTCTGCGAACTCATCTCGTAGTGCTTGAATACTCGCTGGTGGGTCTTTTGGGTCAAATCCTATATCTGCTATTGGGTCAGAAATTAGTTGTCCATTTGTTCCTATTTCCTCTAATACAACACCACCTGGTCCAAGAACTTCTGTTACTCCGTCAGGTCTAATAATTGTATCAGAATTTTTAAATTTAGGACCTGGTGTTCCGACTGCTGGCTTTGGTTCAGATACTTGTGGTCCTACTACTGCACCTGCGTCCTCAACTGGCGGTTCTGAATAATTTGGTTTACCCTCAGATACTTGTGGTTTTGTTGTTGAACCAGGACCTGCCTGTGGCTTTGGTTTAGGTGTTTTAGGTGGTTCTGGTGCTTTCTTAATAAACCCATTTGGTTTAACAACATATCCACCACTTTGTTTAGGTGTGTCGGTTGACTTCTTAATTGGTGGTGGTGGTGGTGAAACCACTGGTGTTGAAGGTTTTGGTTCAGGTATCTGTACAGTACTTTGAACTGGTATTGGTGCTTCATCTTTTGGTGTTTGTAAAGTTTGTTCTACTATTTCTTCTACCACTTCCTCAATAGGTGGTGGTGGCGAAACCACTGCTGGCTCCGAAATCACTTCTGCTAAAATTTGTTGTTGAACTGGATTTGGTGGCGGTGGTGGTGGTGGAAAACTTTCTATTGGTCCTGGTGGACTTGGTATTGGTTCAAGTTCATCTCCTCCTGAACCACCCTCATCTGTTATTTCTTCTAAAATTTCTTCTACTGCTATTGGACCTATTGGTAATGATTGAATTTCTGCAGGAGCTTCCAACACCTCAGTAGTTGTATCAGTTGGTAGTGATACTACTTCTGGCACAAATGTTGATTGAGCCGGCACATCTGGAATTTCAGTTGGTGTAAATATTACTGGCGGTGGTGGTGGTGGTGGCGATATCACTGGTGGTGGTGGCGGTGGTGGTGTTTGAACCACTACCGGCGGACTTGGTCTTGTTGCGATTGCATTTGCAATATTCGCTGCAGCATTTCCTGGTGCAGAAGTATCTGTCGCAGGTGGTGAAGGTGGTGGTGTCGGTCTAACCAATGGTGGAACTATTGGTGAACCGGCTGCTGACCTTCCACCAGTAGTCACTTGGTTGTTTCTTACCGACTGCCTTGTTTCATTAGAAGCTTCAGAATCTTGTATATTTCCTCTGACACTTCTATTGAACTGACTTCTTATACCTATGTCTATAAATCCCTTTTTCATTATCTTTGTTCGTTCGCTCTTTCTTGTAATGCTCCGTCTGCTAATTCTCTTTCATTAGGGTCAGGGTCATTTAATAATATATCAATCAACTCATCTTCGGATAAGTCTAAGAAATCTGTTGCTGCTCCACTTTCAAGTTGTTGTTGTAGTGTTCCGTTACCTGTATTTTCAGGCATTACATCACTATTGTCTGTATCTTCTTCGCCTGTAATTTTATACATATTCGGTATAACGATTTGTCCACCGACCATATTTTGAGTAAACCCTCTATCTTGTGGGTCTATATCAAACTCTAAGATATGTGGTTTTTTAGAATCAAATTTTATCAATCCCATATTGGCTTTACTGATTGGTGTGTATTCAATCATTTCACCCATTTCAACAAAGTCATTTCTATATTCTCCACCTTTAATGTTTTCATCTAACTCTAAAATAAATTCTGTTCTATCTGGTGATGTTTCTACCAATGGATACTTGTATTCTTTAATAAACACTTCTTCTTGTAGTGATGTATCTTTGTCTTCATTACCACCTTTGAAAAATTTTATTTCGTTGTTGATAACTTTTCTTCTAACCTCACCATTAAAAATATTACCATTTCCGTCCACAAAGATAGTTCTTTCTCTACCGGCTAATCTTCTTAAAAACTTATAAACCACATCATACTCGCCCTCACTAAATCCTAAATCTCTTAGATGTTGTCCAACATTAATGTCTATGAAATCTCCGTCGTTTTCAAAACTAACTTCATTTAATCCTAAAACTTTTGTTACGATTAAGTTTCCGTCAGTATCGTAAACGTGCAACATCATAAAGTCATTTAGTTGGTCTCTACCAAAACTACTATAAACTTTTGTAGGTGCGAATAAATTATTTCGTTCTTGTTGTGTAAATGAATATTCTTGTGCCATTATGAGTCTTTACCTGGTGATTGGTCTACGATATATGGAAATCCTAATCGCAACCATATTCGTTGTCCTTGTGGTGTTCTATATAAATGATTTTCAATTAATTCATCATATTGAAAATCTTTCAAATCTTTTTTTACTTTACCAAATCGTTTACCACTTATACCTGCGGCTTTTCTTGATTTGTTTAATCTAAATTCTTCCCACCCTTGTGCATTACTTCCTTTACTTCTGTTTTCATCAAAGAATTGTAATAATCTATTGTGTAATTTATCTGTTGAAATTTCAGGTGTAAACTCCTCTGAAAAATACTCATTAACAAATTGAATTAGATAATCTCTTAATGTTAATGCAAACTCTACTTCTTTTGTATTTGTTGTGGTTGTGGTTGTATCTGTTTCGTCTGTTGCAATTGGTTGAAAGTAATATGTAAACTCATTGTCTATTTGACCTGTGAAAAAGAATTGTTTATTTTCTAAACGAACTTCTTCAAAATCTTCTTCTAATGAAATGCCAGGTGTCGCACTTTCAAATGAAACCAACACTCCGTCTTCGTCTCGTAAAGGTGAATTAGCATCAACTGACGCTGATACTTGTTGTTTATCTTTTAAATCATTTATTTCAGATTGATATTCACGAATATCACCATTTATAATATTATTATATTTTTCAGATTTTTTTGCTGCTTCACTTGGTAAGTATGGCATTTATTTACCTCACTACTCTAAATTCATAGTTATCATCATAGAAGTTAATTTCTTCATCAGTCGTTCCACTACCACTAACTACTTTAAGACAAAAACGATAATTCCTTTCGGCTTGTAATCCGTCCATTTGAACTCTAAAAAAGTTACCTGTTGTATCACAACTAACTCTTGAACCACTACCAAATGGAACAATAACTTCCTCAGTTTCTGCGTCTCTAATTTCATATTCGGTTGACGCACTTGGTAGATATTTTACATCTAATTCTGCCGGTGTTGTGGCGAAAGAAGTTGTTGGATATAATTCTCTACCAACAATTCTAAATTTTACTATTGACTTTTCTTTATATTCTGGTCTTAAATTTTTAAAATAAATTTTTAGTCTTTCTAAATCTGTCGCAGATAATGCTGATAAACTACCTGAATTCCAAGAACTATCGTCCCAAACTACCTCTAATTTAGGTGGGTAGATTGTATGAGTTTCTCTTGAAAAGTATTTTAGATTACCTAATCGTGTGCTGTCTCCCTCTTGACCAGAGTTAAATCCAAAACTTGATGTAGCAGGATTATTACCATAAGAACCACTATCCTCTCTTTTGACAATAAAGCCGTTGTTCGGGTATACTGAACTTGAATAAATATGATTATTAACCAAGTCAGTTACATCTGCTCTAACATCTTTTCTATCAAATGAAATATCGTAAGAAGCACTAATGTTATATTCTTGATTAGCATCAACACTTGCAGTAAACCAAGTCCCCCCATCAGTCAATACTGAACCTGTTACCCAAGGTGTTTTAGCATCGTGGTCTCTATATTGATAACTTACTCCGTCTGATGTTACGGGGTCGTGGTCAAGTTTTCCTGTCCCTTGTTTCCAACTACCACTAACCATATAAATATGAAGTGATTGTGATGCTTCGACTTCTTCTGATGTTGCGTCAAATAAATTTAAATAATACTTTGCAGTAGAAGGAATTTTTCCGTCCATAATGGATTGTGATATATAAGACAAATCAAAATCAATTAATATTCTTGATACATTTCCTACCGTACCATTATTGTTTACAACTTTATTAATTTCTAATACTTCATCAAATCCTGTATTTATTGAGGCGGTTGTTCCACCTGAATAAATTGTCGCATCTCTTTTCCCAAATTCAAAATAATGCATTATCTATCTCCCACTACTTTACCCTCAATATCACTATTAGGGAACTTCAATTCAAATATACTTGGGTCTAATGAAGGATATATAACTCCCTCTTGTGATGCGGTTCTTATATCATAAACAT
>Ga0209645_1001641_pt1 | contig 11036 bp, 4 predicted proteins | sample ETNvirenome_6_30_FD_184070 | JGI IMG/M metagenome (GOLD analysis project Ga0209645, IMG submission 184070) | Marine viral communities from the Pacific Ocean - ETNP_6_30 (SPAdes) (version 2) | ecosystem: Environmental > Aquatic > Marine > Oceanic | place: Pacific Ocean | collected 2013-06-19
GCTACTGCAAGCAATTCATTGTCAGCGGAGTATAGTCCAACTGTTGTGATGTAAGACACTGGTGCGTCGGTTGTCTTCGACTTAACTCGAATCTTACTATCCTTCAAGTAAGTTGGGTTAGAACTGTAGTTGAAGTCATTGTGGTTTGCACGGCAGAAGTAGATTGTTGAGTTAAGCTCTGTTGTGTTATTAAAGCAGATCTTTGTCAATCTATTTCTAAGACCAGTGTTTGCAGTTTCGATAGTCTCACCTTGCAAAACATTATCAATTGTCTGTGTTCCAGCGGTTGCTGTGATGTCAAGGTCGCCACCGGCACCGGGGTGAACCTTTCCTGCGCCGCCTGCACCGTCGTATACTCTGAAAATGTCAGTGCTCAAAACTACAACTCCTGCTTGGTAGAAAATCAACCCACATGCTTCAACGTATGTTCCAGCTAGAGAACCAGGGGTGACCGTTGCACCAAGGTTATCGGTAAGTGCTGTAACTTTAAGTATTCCATACTCGCCGGCTGGGGAGTTGACTCTGTAGTCTGATGCTGCACCTTCATCCTTGATTGTTAGGGAAGTTGTTGAGGGATAGGGGGGGCTGTCGTCCCATCCGAGGTCGGTGGCCATCTGAAGTTCAAAAGTACCCTTCTTGATCTCATCCTTTGTGAGGAGTCTTGAGAAGTTAAGAAAAAGTGCATCGTTGTATTTTGTTCCACCACCAGTAATATCGCCATCAGCATCAAAGGCTAGAACAGATCCTGTGACATCGTGACCCATAAGAACTTGAGCCATCTGGTTGTAGATATTTGTCTTTTTGTTTTTCTGGTTTGTTATTGAACCATAGCCGGTGTATGAAGCGTTTGTACCAACGGTCATGTCAAAAATGTGGTTTGCAGAAGAGCTAAGGTATGGGTAATCATAAACAGAGTTAAACATTCCATGAGCATACTGTTTTACGTTACTGTCTGCTGCTCCTGGCTCATTATATGTTCCTGATACGATACTACCTGTGATTGGAATAGCCTCGTGGAGGAGAGTTCTTGAGTTGGCAACATCGTCGCCCAATAGTGTCTTATAAATGCTAGCCATTTTATTATTACCTCTTTATTATACCTTCTTTGTAAACCTTACTGGGACATCGACGGAGAAGCCTGTTGTTGCTCCTGTTACACGAATGTTTGTGTCGATGAAGTTATAGTTAACAGCGTCAACTGTCATTGTAGAGCCGCCCAACTCTGTGAACAAGTGAGTGCTTGTGTTAAGTTCGATGGATGAGTTTATTTTAAACTTTAGAGTTGTGCCTCGTGGACCGCTAATTATCTGAGAACCTACAAGTGCGTCAGTAGCCGTGTTTTCTGATACATAATCCGTATCAGAACTAAGAGAAAGATAATAGCTTGCGATATTATCATCGTCGATAAAAGAAACAGAAGCAAGAGAGCCATTGGCATTACAAATGTTTCCAAATCTATTATCAATCTTTACAATGTATTGTGTCTCTACAAGATCAGAATCTAAAGTAAATTCTGGTGAAATTTCTGTGGTGTCAAGACCCTGGTCGAGACGAATCATGTTGTCTCGGACGCCGGGGCGCTCTCCAAATAATAAACCATCGAAAGGGTCGGAGGTTCCGGCGGCGGTCTTCAATGCAGTTTCGGTTGCTTCATCAACGGCGACCAAAAAAGTTCCAGATGGTGGGCCAGCGGGGGTGCCGTCTGTCATCGTAGATGTAGACTCAAGGTTGTTGACTCTAATGACTGGCATGTATAAGAGGTTTGTTCTTGGAAGAGACATTAAGTGGCTTTTCATTGTGGAGGTGTTGTTTGTGAATGCTTCAAGAACTGGTGTTTGCATAATTTCTAAATCATAATAAGCAGATCCGCTTGGGTGGGCACCGTCAACATGATTGCTGTTCTGGTACAAAGCGTAATCAATCTCGTCGTCGCCAAGTGCAAACTTCACGATTCTGAAGCTGCCGTCTCCCTTGGCCAGTCTCTTTCTGCCTGCGTCGGTGAGCACGGCATCTAAAATAATGTCTCCTGAGTTATCTAAAAAAGCCATCTTGCTTAGTCTCCTCTTCCTCTCAAATTAGAAGTAATTGTTCAGAATAAATAGTCATATATAACAAATTATCCTTTTTTATGAAAATATGTTTCATGCCATATTAATAAGATTATCTGATAGAATCAAAGTCATCATCTCCAGGCATAAGAGGTCCGCCGGATACTCTATCAACTCTAGACGATCGATCGGATAATTCTGAACGGGTTGTACCGCTTCTGTCTTCGGTTGAAGTGCCTGTTCTTACCTTAACATGTTCGTGATTAAATGTAACATCAATTTCTATTTTTCTTCCTGTCTTTTTTGAAGTTACTCTAATTCTAAACTTCTTTCCCCAAACACTTTCTTCTACATCTCCCAGCTTTATTGATTCAATCTCGGAGCCGCCCCTTAACCAACTTGGAGCAGCCAACATGCTTAATGTTGAATCACTGATAGACATTTGTGTTGATGATGGAATAATGTTTATCATTTTCTGTGCCGATGTTTTATATTCAATGCCCCTGTCTTCATCAAAATAAAATACCTCCAGCATTGGATATGTAACACCACTATCATGAACTATCTCGTATTTAAACACCTCACTTGGGTATGACTTGTGTCCGTGAATATCAACAGACCTTAAAACATAATAATATTTTGTGTTTGGCGATATAACATCATCATATGAAACAGAGGATGCTTTAAGTTTTGTTTCTTTAGAAACATCCGTATACACCTCTGCCACTAGCTTATTAGAGAAATCAGAGTATGACTTGGGCTCTTCCGTTGTTCTATAAACCTCAAAATAAGATATAGTGTCATCAGTTCTATAAAAGTTTATGCCCTCTGGGAGTTCTTTTTCTAGTTCGGTTCTTTTTCTAAACGTTTGACCAGGGGAGCCGTTTAACATTAGTCTTACTTTGTTTTTCTCATCTTTGAATGGTACAAAGTCTACTTCTGGTGCCATGGGTGGGCTATCAATTATTTTACTTGTTTTTTGAAAATATTCTGTTTCTATAATTCTAATAGAGGGTTCGTGTATTACGTCTAGTTTAATCGAGCTAGAATCGTCGGCGTCTCTTCTTGGGTTCTGATATCTATAGCTTGTTCCGATAACAAGCTTATAGGCAAATATTTTGTATGTGTATTCTTTATTGTATTTTACTTGAGTGTCTACAAAAGAATCAACATCAGACTCTGTGGAATTCAAAATATAAAAACTTTGTATTATTCTAGAGCCTACAGATTTTTCTATTTTATAAAGGACCGTCTCATCATATGCAGGAACGCCACTCATGACCTGCTGAAATGTTCTATACTTTTTCTTTACAAGTTCTTTTAATTTTGCGGCGAGGGCAAGTGACATTATGCTCTGAAGAAGCAAATTTGTTCTTTCTGCACTTGTAGCTGAAGCTGTGCCAGAGTCTAATACTATAAAATCTCCAGAATCCATATCATATAGAGGCCCTCTTGCGTCTCTAAGTTCTTCGAGTGTTGCGCCGTCCGTATCTTCAATGGGGGCAGGAGGTGGAACGATGACACGATCAAACCACTCATCTATTTCTATTTGTAAAGATTCAAGCCCATATTTCGAATTTTCTACTTTTGAAAGCTGTCTTTCTCCATATCTTGGCATACCAGCAATTCTTCCTCGATAATATCTTTGTGTTTTACCTAGCGTCTCGACGCTTTTAAATAAATCAAGACCCTGTGTATAGGCACCCTCTGCTCCACCAGAAATAGAATCGGCTATTGTTTTCTGGAAACTTAGGGCTAGGTTCGAATCTTTTATAGCTTTTCCAAAATTATGACCGGGTTCGGAGGTATACTCTATGTAAGAGTACATTGGAAATAAATGTTTTTTATTATTATACTTCTTGATGTCTGACGAACTTTTAGAGGAAAACAGCACATTTTTAAATTCATCGCTTGTGTATTCAGAATTTAGAACAGCAGCGGCCCAGGGTTTAAAATATTTCAAGCTGTTTAAAGCTGTGGTGTCGGCTCCCTCCGGTTCTGATAGGAAGCTGCGATACGAAGATGTTTCAAGGGTTCCGCCGGCAGAAATAGATGAATCATCAATGTCTCCTTCAGAAGCAACAATAAAGGAATACATATTTGGTATTTTATATTCTTCTATAGAAGAGAGGGACTCCTCATAACCTTCAACATAAAAATTATACTTTGATTCTAGGTTAACAAAGGGTGGTGAAAACATTGTTCCGGTTTCAATATCTTCCTTTGCAAATGGAAGTTGAGACTTTATTGTATGATCTGTAAATGTTTGAGTAGCAAGATTTGGGAGATCGAAGGCGAGTATTCCACGAAGGCGAACGTCTTCACCTTCTACATTGAAATCTGACATGGCGTCTTTAAGAAATAATTCTTCTTCATATGCAGGAGGCTCCGTCGAAAAGTCGTGATAATATCGAAAATCTGGTGTTAATCTTATTGATTCTGTCACATGAAAAGAATAAGATCTAAGTTCATGGGGATGGTGTTCAGCATCTTCATGAAACTTCATTTCTATTGGCATTCTAAAGCGACTCATATCTTTGAAAAATACAACCTTATTTGATGGCAGTTCGGTCGTCCAAAAGTTTCCGCACTTTCCACGAATTGCATCAGACACATCTGGCAAATCTCCAGGGGAGGTTATTCTTGATTCTTCATATTCAGAATCGATATTAGTTGTTTCAGTGAGAAACAAGTTTTTTTGAAATGGTCTTGGCATTTTATATAATATTTAGAACCTTATTAAAGATATTCAACATCTGAATCCGTGTTTCCTTCAAGCATGTTAAACCACTCCTCTCCCAATATACTGCTTGAATACTGTCTTGCTGTTGCCTGCTTACCTCTTGATAATGTATTGGGACACTCTATAAGAAAATATTCGTCATAGACTGGATTGTCAATTGAAGCTGGTCTTATGATTCCTAGTTCACTATTCGTGTACTTTATCATTCTACATAAAATAAAGGAACCTCTTAAAGAGTTGAAGTCATCTCTTGTAAGCTTTTTCCACAATGGAACTTTGATAGTTCTACCGGACATTGTTGATGTTATAGAATATCCATCAAAATACTCCACTGCATTTAATAACCCTATGTTTAAATCATAAACTGACGCTTGTTGTGGATTGTGAATAAACTCACTGTAATTTGGAAATTCTAAAGTTTTTAAAAATTGATTTGGTAAAGCAGCAATTTCTTCAGATGTTTTTAAACTAACGAGATCTGGTACTGGCTCTGGTAAAGCTTTGGTTTCTTCCGACGTGTCCATGCTTACAATCCTTGGAGCATCATAATCAATAGGAGATGTTGGAACATCTGGAGAAAATCTGGTGATTGCCTTGGCAGATGTAGGCAACTTATTACTTTTTGCAAAGGGTAAAATAAACTTACTTGTTATTAAATTTATATTTCCAACTTTGTCTTTTATATCTCTTTTTCTTTCTTCGGCTGTGCAAGTAGATGGTGTTACTATTTCAACTTCTGGATCTGGTTTGTTTATTGTGTTTATATCTGCCGAGGTTAAATCTGAAGTTAGCTTAACTCCTGTTTGTGGAGGTGATATTTCTAATTCTGTATCTAGAAATAAATCAAATTCTCTTTCATCTGATATGGTTATGTTTTGAATAGAAAGTAGGCTTTCGGAAGAAAAATAATAAGCATCATCCGAAGCTACTCTTGGAGACGAAGGGGGTGGAGGTGCAGGGACTCCGCCATCTGTTCCTCCAGAAGGGGTAGACATCAACAAATCTGGCATTACTAGATGATGCTCTGTTTCTGGCCTTAAGTCATTAAACAAACTCTTGCCCTCTCCATGTAAAATCTTTGAGGGTGTTAAATAAGAAAAGTCGTTCAAAGATGGAGAACGGGCTCCTATCATATCTTTTAATTGCTCGGACTTTTCTGGACTTACTTCAAAATCAGAAAACCATTTTTCGTTTTCCATGTCTATCCTGTTTTTCCAATCATTGAAAGATAAAACTTTTAAACCACCGGAAGTTGTTTCACTTAATCTTCCTTCATCTTCATCGTTTTTAAGAGTTAGGTAATCATAACCAGTGAATTTCTTTACATTGGAGTTGTATAAGTTATCTTTAAATTCTTTTCTTATAGAGATTAAGTTATTACTAACTCTCTTTATGGAGCTTGACTTTTCTGATGAGTGATCTGATTCAAATCCGTCTGTAAAAGACGCATCAAGCTTTCTTAATAATTCATCAAACGCTTTCATAAAGTTTTCTAACCCTGGGAGGCTGCCGGTGCGTGGAGAAATTATTCTGATTATATCTCTTGATAGTGCTTCGATTGTTTTAAAATTATCAGAGAACTTATATAAAATAGACATACAGTGAATGTATTTCGAGACACAATCTATCCAAGGATAAAGTTTTGGATCGTCATATTTTTCAAGAGCTATTTTTTCTAGTTCGTGCGTAAAGACACCGGAGACTTGATTGTATTTTTGAGTTATCTCTGATGATTTAAGTGCGGCTCTTTCGCCTTGCGTGTCTATGTGTGGGTTGTCAAACCTCATGACATTTTTAAATTTATTAGGAGAAGAAGCCAAGTCATAATATTCTTGTAACTTCTTTCTTGAGTCCTTCAACTCTTTCTTTAAAGACGAGAGGTATTTTGACACTCCATTTTCAATATCAGCTTCGATGGAATAGAGATACAACCCATCAGTCAAATCTTTCATCTCTTTGTCTCTGCCGTTGAAAAATATAATCTTATCTCCTTCAATCTGTTGAAAGCCATTAGTCAATGCCAGGTTTAATTGAGATATGAAGCCCACGTCATTTGAGGCGCTTCTCTCATTACCGTGTAAAGATACTATTTGCTTTTCTTGCACATGAGTGGAGTTTCCTGTGTAACTCACTGGCGCTTTTACCACTGTGCCAAGGCTTGTTGTTTTTTCTGATAGCTTTACTCTTTTTCTTTTTAATTTTAGGCTTACAATCTTACAATAAGAAAGTATTTGAGATTTTGTCTTTTCATCAGAATTTTTGTAAAGATAACCTAAATCAGAATTCTTTTCTATAAACCTAGACAGGTGGAAAGAAAAAGCAAAACCTGGACTTCCATCCCTGGATCTTGAAAGATATAAGTCGGAGAAATAAGTATCAGAATCGTAATAGTCTTCTGCTTTTTTCTTTTCTTCTGAACTATTCTGTTCGCTTATTGAAGGCATACTTGCATCATATCTTATATCGAACATTGTTTCGAATATTCTATGATCGTGAACTTTATAGTTTTTCTTTACTTGCCCTGTTCTAGTAATTTCTTGCGAAACAAGTGCATCATCTTTATACACACATTGGGTATACATGTTACTTGCTGAAATGTTGGTCATAGACGAAGTGTCGGATACACCCATTTCTTCAAACAAGCTTTTAAGATCTAAATAACAATAAGCAAAATATGTTAAGTGATATGGGGACTCCTCTCCGATATCAAAAGTTGTGCTGAAAGAAAAATCGTATTTTGTTTGTCCAGACTCCGTTTGAGATGTAGAAGACCTTGCGAGAAAGGCTTCCGGTGAGTTTCCGCCAATAATTGAAGAAACGGAAAATGTTTTTGTATCAAGCCCAACAACTCTAATTTCTTCTGAACCAGAAATGTTTTCTGGATCTTCTAAAAGGTTATCTGTTATTATTTGTGACTTGCTTTGCACAACTCTTATCTTTAGATTGTTTTTAATACGTTCTTCCGAGAACCAACCTATAACGCTTTCATTTTCAACAAGCTGACATATAGAGATGTCTAAGGTTGTTTTTAATTTTTTGTCGCCGGTCCTACGAAAACCCTCACGACCTGAAATATCTACATGAGGGTTTTCCCCAATAAATTCTACACCACCGGACGTTTCTAGTGTAATCCTGTCAATGTAAACATTTGGTATTAATGATGATAAGACCTTTTCTTGTATTGTTTTAGCCATTTAACAAGTATCCTCTCCGTCTGATTTATAAACTACATTGACATTTCTTTCGTCCAAACATTCTGGGGCATCTTGATTGTTGTAGTATTCGTCCTTCTTTGTTTTATCTTCTGGTATGTCGCAAATAATTTCGTTATCGATACCAGAGTCTTTTGTAAAATTAAAATAGTATTCTACGAAAGAAGGATCTATTTCAATATCGCCATATTGCACCGGATCATCTAAAAGAATGCCGTCGTCAGATATAAACTTTGGACTTTTCTTAAACTTAAGAGGAGTTAATACTTCTCTTATTGTGGGGCTTGAAATTCCAGGTGTTGAAAACCTACCACCAGAATCTTCTTCTTCAACTATAAACACTTCAATATCAAAATTTTCTTTATCATAAGAAGTGCTTAACTCTTCTAATTTTAACAACAGAGACTTTCCTGTTATTCTTATTGAATGATCGTCATCATAAGGTATGTCTGCAACTCCTACATTTGGATCTATAGTTACCCCTACACCAGAACCTTCCGAGTGTGATACTATGTTTGTTTTATATGTTACGTTCTCCATGTTGAGAAGTGGTATCTTTTGAGTTGGGAAAGCGCCCTCTTTATAACCAGCAAAGCTTGAGATTTTTCCTTGCAAAGCTTTGACTTTCCATGATGGGGCATATTCTGAAAATATGTCAGATGTACCAAGGGGTGAGGTGAGTGCGTAATTTTTGTCCGGTGTTTGTTGAAATAGTTCTGATGTTGCTTCAGAAGCTCCAGATCTAACGGCTTCGACCGCAGCATGAACAGCGTCCTCACGACTAGAAAAAACATACTGTGTCTTAACTCGTGGGGTTTCTGTTAGAATCCTATCTTGAACATCATTTTGTGTTTCTGTTACGTCGCCGAAGCGTCCGTCATATAAAACGTCGTCATCAAAGAAAGCGTAAGAAGCTGGCTTGAACTTGCCTTTTGAGAGTAGTTCCTTTCCATATTGAGTTAACTCAATCTCTATTACTTCCTGTTTATCATCAAAAAACGACATTACTCATCTTCCTCTGTTGGGTTGAAAATACCAGCGCCTGGGTCACTTTCGACTCTTCTGGCAGTCACAGAGGGTAATTCTCCGTAAACTGGGTTTGTGGCTGAATCAATTGGATCAGTGTTATAAATATCAGTTCCTACTTGAATTTGTGATAATTCTACCAAAGAATAAAAATCGTATGGCCAGTTATAACTGTATAATGGTTTTTCTTCTCCGATATTAAAATCGAAAGTAAATCTTGAATCACCGAGCGACTTCTTGTAGAAATCATTGTAATCAGTTTTACCTCTTGGCTTAACTCGGAAAGTCATCCAACGAACATCATCAGGAATGTCTTGCCCACCGAAGAACTCTACTGGGGAGATGTCGTGAACAATCGACTGTACATCCTTTTCAGCAGTCTTTGAGATTCTTGGCATAACACCCTGCCATATGTCAACTAGGTCTTTCTGGTTTAGAGTGTGTGTGAATTCTACAAAATACATTACGAAAGGAGAAAGATCTTCATACTCTGCGAAGTTATATTTTGGTGGAACGTAGTATTTGTCCATCATTTCAATCATGTTAGAGATGGATGTTTTTTCTATATCAGATTCGTTAAATAGATCGGCAACAGAACCCTTTGGAACTGCTGGGTTACCTAGAGATATATTTCTTCTTTGTGATTGATAGGTACCTTTGTCAACCAAGAACACCTCCCTGTTGTCAACTGTGATTGTTCTTCCTGGTATCTTCTTTTCAACAAACGGTATCATAACAATAGCTTCTGAAATTTCTTTACTTTCTGCAACTCTTCCGATCTGCTTGCTTCTTGTGTTAAATCCACAAATGTCAATGAGAGAACCAGTAAGCACTGATGAACCTGCCTCTGGGAATGACTCTTCAATTGTTAAGAAGACACCCTGTCCTGCTTTAGGCATACTTCCGTAGCCAGACCACATTCCGATTCCTTCTGGATCAATTACATCGTCTTCCATCTTTTTAATCTTCTCTACGTTTTCTTCATTAAGAAAGTTCAAAACAGGCGACTCGAACTTTGTAGAAATTACCCATGCGTCCTTATCTGAGGATGCTGGATCTTCAGCAGACGTTGCCTTGAAGTCTCTTTCTCCGGTAGAAGCCCACACCATTGTCTTAACCTTAGATTTGCCCTGGACGTTGACCGAGGATGTTAATGTCATCATTGCATTATATGCAGGCGACTCTAATGGATTACTATTTACCGCTTCTGTGTCGCCAGAGGTGGATAGAGCAGCTTGCTGTCTGCAAACTGTTTCGAAGTATTTCTTTGCTTCTTCATTAAATGTTTCAACCTTCAAGCTTCCAAGAATCTCGTTGAGAGAATATTTTCTTGTATCTGGAGCGGTGAAAGAAAGTCTTGCTGTTGCCTTTCCGTAGTGATAGGCGGGAGTGTATGGTGCCTGTGATGGATCTGCTACCAACTCACCGGCATTGTTATATTTATCTGCATCCTTATATCTGAATGCTGGTCCGAAATATCTTCCGTTTGTTGTATCACCTGAAGGCTTTAGCATCTTGTTGTTAGGGCTTATTGCCATGTGGAAGTCTTCAGTCTTGAATAATCCAACGTCCATGTAATATGTGTGACCCTTAATCATTTCCTTGAACTGATCTTCTGGTGCAGAAGCAAAAGATGTTAATGTACTATTCTGCAAGAAGAAGGATGGAACCTCGGCCAAGAAGTTATGCATAGCCATCTTATACAAGTCCGTCTTTGGATTACCCTTCATTTCAAAAGATGGGTATCTCTTTGTCTGCAATACATCTAACTGAGAGCCTGTGTAATATTCGGGAGCCATCAAGAATATTTCGTATGGCTTAGAGTCTGGGAATACAGTGCTAAAGGGAACTCCTCCTGAAGTGTATATTGTCTTTTTAACATTAACTCCTGATGTATCGACTTGTCTATCTATGGCGTTGTTTTCATTTAGAGGGAATATTCCCAAGTTTGTAAGAGAAGAGTATACGTTGCCTTCACCAAGAATATCACGGAAATAAGAAGAACCT
>Ga0209645_1001642_pt1 | contig 11033 bp, 3 predicted proteins | sample ETNvirenome_6_30_FD_184070 | JGI IMG/M metagenome (GOLD analysis project Ga0209645, IMG submission 184070) | Marine viral communities from the Pacific Ocean - ETNP_6_30 (SPAdes) (version 2) | ecosystem: Environmental > Aquatic > Marine > Oceanic | place: Pacific Ocean | collected 2013-06-19
AAGATGCGATAATGGAGACCCTCAGATCTTTCGAGCGATTTAACACAGATGCTTTTAGAAGAATCATGATAGAGAAGTTTGTAAATGATCCTGAATACTACGATGCATACAGTGGTGTGTTTTCTGATCCTTCATCACCATCAACGTCTAACATTAGTCCTCAAAGGGGCGTGTTCACTGTGCTAGAGCAGGGCGTTGAATCACCTGCGGGCCCAGTGCCCCCAATCATGAGATATCCTGGAAGTGATCTTGGAGGGAACAGTTTTGACTCACCCGCACACAGCTCTAGAGTCGCATCATGGTGTTCTACTAGTAAGTTTTATAGTATTGCTTGTCAAGACGAAGCGAACAGGCATACCGGAAACTTTGCCACAAGTGAATCACACCTAGACCAACAGTTCTCAGATCCTGGAAGATTACTGAGAAGGCCTAATAGTCTAAACTATTCATTCGCTAATTTTAAGCGCTTAATCGAGAGAAAGATCAATTCGGAAACCTATGACGAAGACCTGTTCACTGCGAACGTTCGCAACTTGTTTGTCAACATGAAGTTGCAGAAGCATTGGTTGTATGAAAATTCAGCAGGTGCCTTGTTGTCCTCGTTCACAGGCTTGACTCAAGACACGATCATAGAAAACCCAGCCAGAAAGACGGTACAGACTATAGGTAACTTGGTGTCCTGGTTTAACCAGCGAAGAGAAGATGGCTTCTGGGGAGCCACCAACGAAGGTAACCAGTTGCAGCAGGCTAGCAATTTCCATGTAGGGCCCAGTTTGTTTTATGGCGATAATAGAATGAACATCGCGTCTTTTACGAGCACCCTTCACGACATAAGTGGCGGTAATGGTACCGAGATTAATGATGTCTTGGTGAACGCGAGCACAACCGTGTACAATGAAGGTTACGCGTTTGGTGCACCATCACTCGCAACAGGGTATGTTACACTTGTCCGTGCACCCTTTCAAAGACCAGACCAGGTGCTAGGCGATGCCACTTTGGTTACGGTATATAATCGCAACGATCCACAGCTGGAATCACCAAACGTCAGGCTCGGCCCAGACATGAATATTTTTTTAAACAAAACAGAACTCCGAAATACAGGTATATGGATGTATCCTGAAGAGATTGATTTCGACGGCGAAAAATTAACCAGTGCCGAAGCCCAAGCCATGGCACAAGTAATAGATGCAGAAGAGATGGCAGACTATATGGCCCACAACGTAAGAAACTCGTTGGCACACAGGCAAGTCGCTACAGCTCTAGCCGGAAGATACAATGCCGCTCTTGAAGAGATAGGACTAGCAGCGATTATCCGAGACATTACAACCGCCTATGTGTCGCGACTGGAGGGTGACGAAGAGATAATTTCTGATATTTTAGCTGATTCCGAAATATCGTATGGTATGCGTATTGTGATGAACAGCGCAAATACTAGTCCACAACATGGGGTCAACAACGCAATTAGAAAAATGTGGTTTGAAAATTCACAAGTAACAGAAGAAGAGAGAGTTGGAGATACGATTATATTGGATTCCTCCCTGCAGGAAACGGAGTTTTTCACGCTTCCTATAGCCCAATATGAAAAGCCGATATCACAATTCGAATGTTTCTTGGCTACAAGCCCTTACATGTTTAGAAGGAAGCTGCAACAGCAAGAAGAGTTCATGAAGAAGTCATTGGCACAAACTTCTGCATTTAAGGATTTTTATGAATTTACGATTCCTTATAAGAACTTTGCATCGATGCTATCTGTACACAGTATCTCTATGTTGGCTGGCTATGGAGATATGCCCGGCGTACTCTCCTCTACGAAAGCTGCCTTGGCTGCTGCTTTTGAGTCAATGACAGTGATGGATCCGTATGGAGAGGAAGATTTCGGCGCGGTAGTGTCAGCAGCCGACTTCTCGTCTGCTTATGGTCCACTTGGCCCTGCTGGAGGATCACCTCCGGAATGTCTAGACTTTCCAGACTTAGCGCAATGGTTTGAGTTGATCATGGAAATGCTGCAGCAGTATATAAAATATTTCCCTTCAGTTATCTTAAGAGGCATTGCTGATGGTATTGACCCAATGTATAAGGAAATGAAGCATCATTATCTAGATTGTCAAATACCCGATCTAAGAAATGCCTCTTGGGCTGCATCTTCCGGTGCAGGCAAGACACCATTGGGACTCAGGGGCGGCGACAATGGAGATCAAGAATCTATGTACGCACCGCTGATTCCAGCGTTCCCAGTGGATATATCAAAAGGTGTCACGCGCGCTTGGTCGGGAGACTTTTCCTATTTGGTGACAAGTATCGACAAATTGGTCGGGTACATATATGGAGGCCCGCTTCCGCTTTTGGATCCATCTTACGCTTTCAAGATACCGTGCCTCAAGGTAGATCAAGAGTCTCCAAACTCTTGGGAGGATTATAAGATAGGTAATAGTGGTAGATACGGTCACCCAATCACGCCTATATCACTCTTGGCACTGCAAACGTTAGAGTTACCTGCTGATCTAGACTTAAGGAGAAATTTGTGCCCTAGAATAACAAATGCAGTACCTTGCGAGGATGAACTTGAGTAACTTTACACTACTTAATATAAAAGATGAGGACTTAGTATGTTTCAGCCAAAATATCCCTTAAGCTTTTCAGAAGTTGACGGCGCGTATGATTCGATAAAAGATATCAAAGAAAACATAAAACAAAACGCGATATTTTTGCTTTCGATATCACCCGGCGAATGGCCAAATAATCCTGAAATCGGTTGCGGAATTAGAAGATTTTTGTTTTCCAATTATGGATCTCAAGAGTTAATGGACATTCACAAAACAATAAAAGATCAATTTTCCAGATATTTACCTTTCCTAGACATAAGAAGCGAACTGGTTGAGCAAGATGCCTACGGGAGTAGTCTAATTGACCAAAATGAAATAAAACTAATAGTTAGATATAACATTCGCCCATTGAACTCTCAGGATTTTATAGAAATTGGAATATCGGAATAGAGATATTAAACAGAAACACTATTTATTAAGAATACAGGAACAACATTATGGCAAAAAAGATAGTACCAGTAGATTACACAAGCGCTGATTTTGATAAAATCAAAAAAGATTTAGTAAATTACGCTAAAAAGTATTATCCAAATACTTACAAAGATTTTAATGAGGTGTCCTTTGGTTCCTTGATGACCGATTTGGTCTCCTATGTTGGAGATAATTTGTCATTTTACTTAGATTATAACGCAAATGAGTCATTTCTAAACACCAGTTTGGAATATGAGAACGTAATTTCACACGCTCAGCAGCTGGGTTACCGACATTCTCCCGTTAGAGCTTCGGTGGGTCATGTTGATATATACATGCCAGTCCCAGCAGATAGTGTGAATGTAGCACCTGACCTAAACTATCTTCCCAAAATGTTAAAGGGATCTAGCTTTTCGACACCCGGCGGTAGCATCTATACTTTGACTGAGGACATAGAGTTTTATGATCAGAATGTAGAAGTTGTGGGTAATGAACTTTCCCCAGACGGATCAAAGACAACATATTATATTTTAAAAACAAAAGGAAAGGTAATCTCCGGAGAAAATAAGCAGACAACCATAGAGGTTGGAGACTTTAAGAGGTTTTTGAAGTTGAGAGTTCCGGGAGAAAACATATCTGAAATAGTTTCAGTGATAGACACAAATGGAAATGAATATTTCGAAGTTGATTATTTAAGCCAGAACGTTGTCTATAGACCAGTTATCAACAGAAATGCATCGACTATGCAAAATAAGGCACCCTCAGTCATTAAGCCGTTCCCAGTCCCACGACGATTCGTCGTAGAACGCTCTGGGCAAGATTTGTTTTTGGTTTTTGGATATGGGTCGGAATCTGAGATCAAGACCAATGAAGTTGCTGATCCTAGTGAAATAGTACTTGACATCCTTGGTAAAAACTATGTTTCAAACGCATCTTTCGATCCTAGCAAGCTTTTGACGACAGACAAGTTCGGTGTTACGCCAGTTAACACAGATCTTCTGATAACATACAGAGTCAACAATCAAGATAATGTCAACGCCGCAGTTGGTGCCATCACAACAGTTGTAACCCCTAATGTGCAATTTCGAAATCCGCAAATCCTAGACGAAGGCACAATGCAGTATATCGTAAGAAACTTGGAGGTATACAATGAGGAGCCTATAAACGGAGACATCACTATACCGACAACAGAAGAGATCAAAAGAAGGGCCGCTTCAGTATTTGCAACGCAAAAGAGAGCAGTAACTTTGCAAGATTATGTCTCCGCGACATATGCTATGCCGGCAAATTTCGGATCGGTGAAAAGAGCAGCGATATACAGAGACGACAATGACCTTACTAGGAACATGAATATGTTTATTATATCAGAGGGGGCAGATGGAAAGCTATCGGCATCCTCAACCGCACTAAAAGACAATCTTAAGACTTGGTTAAATTCTGTCAAGATGGTTAACGACAGTGTAGATATAATGGACGCAACGATTCTTAACTTTGGAATAGAATTCGAGATCTTGGCGAAGCAAGATGTTAGTAATGGTACCGCATTTAACTTGGCAAAAGAAGAACTATACGAAAAACTGACAGAATCGACATCAGAAATAGGTGAACCGTTTCAGATGACGGAAGTATTCAAAATCTTAAAAGATGTACCAGAGGTTCTAGATGTGGTTGACGTTCGGATAGTCCCGAAGTTCGGCGCTAACTATAGTGGGTTTCCAATAGATCTGGAAGACAACATGTCACCCGATGGAAGGATCCTGTATATACCACACAATTGTATATGGGAAATAAAATATAAAAGCGATATAACAGGAACAGTTAGATAATGTCAATAAAAAGATATACAGCAAATAAAGATAATACGATCTCAAGTGCATTCAAGGTGAACTTGTCAAGCCGCGCTACTGACTCGAACATGGGATCATCCGACATTTTAGAGATGTTTGCGATCTATGCCCAAGCCGGCTCCTCATCTTTGGAACAGTCAAGAATTTTAGTAGAGTTTCCAGTAAGTCAACTACTAGAAGATAGAACTGCTGGAAGGTTGCCCGAATCAGGGTCTGTGACTTTTAAGTTAAAAATGTTCAATGCGGAACACAACCAGACTGTACCCGAGAATGTTACAGTGTCTGTGCACCCAATTGTCAAGCCATGGTCCGAAGGCGGTGGTCTCGATATGGAAAGCTACCTAGATGAAGGATCAAGCAATTGGAACTCGGCGAGTTTGGGAGTTCCATGGATTACTGCAGGTGGAGACTATCTATCCTCCAGTTACATGGCCTCTTCTCCAATAGAGATGTCTTATAGTCAATATTTGGACACCGGACTTGAGGATTTAGACATAGATATAACACCATTGGTGGAAGAATTTTTGACAAACCAGGCTGGCAACTCAACACCTGCATCTGGGTCAATAATATTTAACACAACGAACGCTCCTACATCTGGAGACAAGTTTAAGATATATGCATATAACGGTGATTACAATATTTTTCAGTTCTCAAACGTGACTGGCTCAAGCGGAAAGACGCACTTTGTTATGGTCGCAGGCAACGCATCCCAGTCAGCGAAGAATTTTATAGACACAATCAACGTATCATCTTCTATAAAAGATTACGTTGCAGTAACTGGTACAGATAACGATCTTACGGCTAGTTTCACCCAGAGAGTTTCGACTTTTTATGGTAACACTGTAATATCTTCTTCTGCTGCAGCCAATGTTGCAACAGTTACTAACTTCGCCGGCGGAACAGGCGCACTGAATTACGGAGTATTGGTTAAATTATCTGGATCTTTAGAGGACGGAACAAATTCTAGGTCATATTATACTAAGAAGTTTTTTGCACGATCATCTCACCATGGACTGGAAAGACCAGTTATAGAGGCCCAGTGGAATTCTGCAATAAGGGACGATAGAGGGTACATCATAAAATCAAGTTCCCTTGCACCTGCAGAGGATAATGTAAACAATATTTATCTTTATAACAAGATAAGAGGAAATTTTAGAGATATACCAGACACGGTACAAGCAACGAGCGTGACAGGATCTCACCTACTGGTGCAGCTAGTTCCTTCTCTTGGTTCTACACCAGTAACCGCCTCGGGCAGGGTACTCTCTGTACAAGCCGCTAACAACACAGTGCAATTCTCAAGTGGGTCAAGTACATACTTGGCGGCGCAAAAGAATAGCACAGGAATTTACAACGCTCAATTTGCATACGGCGGAGCAGAGACTTCACTGTATGACGTGTGGACAAAGAGAACGATTTCCGGTGCATCAAAAATAGATCTGAACCAAGAGAATGTTGGAACATCTGGAAATACAACAGCTGATTTTTCAGGCGTCAGCAATGTAACGGGCGACACTTCTGCATTTGAGAGCGGCTCAGCCTCAGTGCGAGCAACCCTGACAATCCGTATTACTGGAATACCAGGCAACAATAATGTGTTCACTTTGACGGATGCTGGCTCGAATAGCAAGACATTCATATTTAAAACGGACTCAGACACTTTTAATGATGCTGGCAATTTAGATTCTGGAAGATTTATAATAGGTATACAATCAGCAACAACGCCATATGCAATCAGCCAAAGGCTTTCAACTGCTATCACAACAGATCTGGAAATAGAATCTTCTTTCGCCGGCCTAGATACTAACACTGATGTATATACTCAGCTTTATACTGGATCCGCATTTACTATAAATACCGATGCATCGGATTCGCATTATTCTAACCCACAGTATTTAACGAAAATTACAAACTTGAAATCATCATATAAGAGCGATGAGCAAGCAACTTTTCGCGTATATACAAGAAACAGGAATTGGCAGCCAAATCTTTATACGACAGCTACCAGCAAAGCGCCCGTGGACACAATAAGGGATGCGTTCTACAAATTGACAAGGGTTGCGGACAACAGAACTGTGATACAGTACTCCACTGGCAGTACTCCGAGTTACTCATCTTTGTCATACGACATGAGTGGTTCTTATTTCGATTTAGATATGTCAATTTTAGAACCAAACTATTTATATGAGATAAGCTTTCTTTGGAAAGATGACCTAAATTACATAGAACAGAAAGAGAAATTTAAATTCAGAGTTGACCCATGACAAATTATAGAGATAGGTTCCAAAACAATCAGCCTAAAAAGCTGGAAACGATCGATAGCGCGATGAAAAGAGCTATGTTCGAAAATCAAACGTCCCAGCTTTTCAATCCAAGTTCCGATTCGTCTTATTTGACTGAGGCTGAGTCAGAGAGGTACGTAAAGGCTTATATAAAACAATCTTCCAGATATATTCCTGAGATAGATTACAAAGACCCGTCGACTTTTTGTTTTTTCGGATCTGCTGAGAAGTACTACGAAGATTCCATAAAGAGCATTTACAGCACTTATCCTTATGATGGGTCTAAGGCTGAAAAGATGGAGTGGATGCTGTCTGCATCTTACTTGGACCTTTATGTTTTGGAACATGAGTACCCTAAGTCTACTGGGCACATTATCTTTGATAGATCCTCAGATACCATAACTGACGATTCTAATTATCCGACAACTGACAATGTGCAGTACATAAAGTTTTTCGGCGGTCCACACAAGAATACTATCTACAATTCTTCTAAGAATAGAGAAAGTAATCTAAAAATAGACGGAACACCAGGTAACACCATAGAATTTTGGATGAAGAAAGATTCAGACGCATGGTACACCGCAGGTCGTAAAGAGGTTATCGTTGATATTGCATCATCTGTATACAACTCATCTGACCAGTTTGGAAGAATATCGGTAGAGCTTGAGGATCCTTCTACACCCGGCCAAAGCCCTATCTTGTTTACTTATCTATCAGGTACAACAGGGGCAGACAAATTAAGAATCGGAAGTACTTCGATTACCACTTCATCTGTAGGTGATGGCCAGTGGCACCACTATGCTATTACGGCACTCACTAGTGGCTCATCAACTCACTACAAATTATACGTAAACGGTGTGTTAGATTCTACAAACACACAGTCTCACACGATAGGGCCCGTAGACCGCGCAATGACAGGCACTATAGGTGCTCTGGCTGCAGACAGTTTAACAGGCAACAAGGGCGCCGGAAAGCTTGATGCATCTCTTGATGAATTTAGATTCTGGAAGACTGCAAGAAACGAAAAAGAAATTGGAAGATTCTGGTACAATCCAGTACATGGTGGCACGGATGGAGACCATACCAATGCTTCTCTCGGGCTTTATTATAAATTTAATGAAGGAGTCACATCAGCCACAGCATATGATAAGGTTGTATTAGACTATTCAGGAAGAATAAACAACGGAGAAATCATAGGATACGCCTCAGCAATGCGTTCAACGCAGTCCGCTATGGCACTAAGTCAGAATATTTCGGACCCAAGTTTTGTGGAAATAGGAGATCCTATTATAAACTCCCAAAATTCTGAAGTCCTGGCAACAAATACTAGCCTCAAAGAAAGAGGTCGTACGAGAGATTTGGAAAACTTGGCGTCACTTTCTAATTCAATACCCTCATATTTCAGGACAGAAGATAATGGCGTACTTGCAGAACTTTTGCAAATTATGGGCTCTGCATTTGATGACATATTTATCAAGATAAAGAATTTGCCAAAGATAAAAGACTTTGCATATCAGGAATTTTTCAAAGAAAAAGGTCAATACAGAGAGTCCAATAACAACGGCTTCTTGATGGGTTGTGAGGATCTCAGTTTATTTGAGTTTACAGGAAATCACACGAAGCCATGGGTTAATCACATTCTAAGACATTATGGTATGGTGACCACAGATGTTCTATCTAGTGCGGATCTCTTTGAGACATTTTTTAATAGAACAGAAGAAGTAACATTTGAACACAACCTAGAAGAAGTCAAGAGACTGATTCTGTCTAACATACATAAAAACTTGGTCCACATATTTAAGACAAAGGGCACTGAAGAGAGTTTCCGAAATCTAATTAGGTGCTTTGGTGTTGATGACGAGCTGATCAAACTAAACGCATACGGATCCAACGAAGAATATGAACTAATAACAAAGCCTCTATACTCGACAATTAAGCAAAAATCTATAAGCTTCGAAGGTGAAAACTACCAAGGAACGGTTTATCAGGTTGCACCAGATGCTGATTCTGTTGCTTATATTACGGGATCCAGCAAGATCACTCCATTTACCATGGAAGCAAACATTGTTTTTCCAAAGAAAGGTAGATCTATTGACCCTGGAGTGACAGATGTATCACTGTTTGGTATGCACTCTGTCAGTGGTTCAGAGGAACCTTCAGATCCACTAGCGTGGCACAAGCTTGACAGTGGCTCGTTCCAGGCTAGTTTTGTTAAAAGAACTACTGACTCGGAAGATGGGTACTTTAAGCTGTCTTCGACAGCAGGAGTCTTCCAGACGATAACGTCAAGTTATATTCCAGGGGTTTACGATAATAGTCACTGGAATGTTTCTGTCAGGATAGGCGCGAAATCAGATATAGACTTTAACATAATACCGGCTGACTCATCTACTAGATACTTGGTAGAGTTCACTGGATACAATTATGATCTAGACGTCTTGAGAGATAGTTTTCATGTAACACAATCCATAGGTAAGGACGATTATGAAAGAATCTCAAATCAGAACAAAGCAGTCTTCATAGGATCTCATAAAACGAACTTTTCCGGGTCACACTTGGCATCAAGTGATGTTAGGATATTGGGCTTCAACACTTGGAAAGACGCTTTGTCAGAGGAAGAGTTAAAAGAGCACGCTCAGAACCCTCAGGCATATGGTAGAAAGAATCCACAAAGAGTTTCCAATTTTGATACCGGCACAAATCAGTCCACGGCCGATAGCTTGATTCTTCGATGGCAGTTCGAAAATCTAACAGCGTCAAACGGATCATATCAGATGAGCATAGACGACTTCTCCACGGGATCAGCAAACTCTATTTTCCAGGATGATGTGTCTGGGTTTAAGCACCCAGGCTTGGCAGTTTCTATGGTAAGCAGTTCGGCTGCTATTTTCCAAGAATTTATTCCCGGAGTTTTGTACAGCGGTATAGACAGTTCATATTCTAGCGATAGAGTAAAGATAAAGACGCAGGAGCTTGAGAAATTTCAGGCGGATGACAAGCCCATAACTTACACTTTCATGTTTGAGAAGAGTATGTACCAGGTCATATCCAGAGAGATGGTAAACTTCTTCGCCGGCGTCGTAGGGTACAACAATCTTTTAGGTGAGCCCGTAAACAAGTACCGAAAAGAATATAAACTATTAGAAAAACTCAGAGAACGATTCTTTATGAAGGTTCGTAATAATATGGATCTTGATAAATTTGTAGAATATTATAAGTGGATAGACAGTTCCCTTTCCGTATTCTTAAACCAGTTAGTTCCAGCTAGCTCGTTTTTAGGTGGAGAGATAAAGGATGTAGTGGAAAGTCACATTCTGGAAAGAAACAAGTATAAGCACGCGGCGCCCACTATAGAGTTTAAGGACCCAACAGCTGTAGACCACCCGATTCTTGGTGTTAACGAACTGTTGTACGACTGGAAGCGAGGGCATGCTCCGAACTATTATGACCAGCACGTTAACAAAAAGGCTATCCTACTGGACGGGACAAATGACCATGTACTTATATCGGACCAGGACGCATTCAGCTTTACAGACGGCTCAGACGATAAACCGTTCTCGATTTCAGCATGGGTATATGTTGGAGATATCAGCGCTGACAACGGACCCTTCGTTTCAAAGATTAACTTTCTAGTGTCTACTCGAACTGAGTATCTCTTCAAGCACTCAAACGGCAAGCTAGAAATGTTCATGTACGACACTCTGAAGAGCGCGTCAGGTCATGCAATAAAAGCCGTCGCGGATGCAACCTCTCTAACGGACAATACCTGGCACCATGTTGTGATGACATATGATGGATCGGGTGCACACACGGGTATAACTTTATACACTGACGGCGCTGCAACAACGTCAACGAACAGTGAAACCGGTATCGGCACCGGCGGCTAC
>Ga0209645_1001643_pt1 | contig 11031 bp, 15 predicted proteins | sample ETNvirenome_6_30_FD_184070 | JGI IMG/M metagenome (GOLD analysis project Ga0209645, IMG submission 184070) | Marine viral communities from the Pacific Ocean - ETNP_6_30 (SPAdes) (version 2) | ecosystem: Environmental > Aquatic > Marine > Oceanic | place: Pacific Ocean | collected 2013-06-19
GGTTTCATATCCACCATCAAGCGAGAGGGTGGCAAAAACGATAGGCACAAAAAAACCCCTAGAGATTTCTCTCTAGGGGTTAGGTTTATATTAAGACTTTTTAGTCTCTTTCATTTTAGGTCTAATGTCGAACATTAGAGTCATTGCTGTATCAGTGTACTCGATTGACGGCTTACCTTTCTGTTTCTTGGTAATCGTTATATCTTCACACTGAAAGTCTTCAAAAGCTCTATTTCGCTGATCCTGAGTTGCCTTAGGATTGGACATGATTTGAAGAGCCTCAGATGCTTTATAAACATCATTAAAGGAATAGATAACTTCTGATGTTCCCTTAGCTCGTTTCTTCAACCAATCTGAGAAATTAGAGAATGTCATCACTGTAGGTGTTTGCTTGCCAGTAAGATTTTTATTGATACTCTCGATCTCATTGACATACTCAGTTGCAATGGCTTGCCAAACATGGTCTGGTTTGTTAAACAATCGCATCCCACATGCTTCAAAACTATTCCAGATAGCTGGTGTCATTCTGAAGTCTTCTTGGCATACTCTAGCCAATGCCTGATAACATTCCTTGGTGTACTCATTGTCACCTCTACCAGTTTTCTGAGCAGTGGTTAGTGCGAGCAATCTATACAATTCAGAAATTTTACCCTCTGATATGTTTGTAATAATTGCTTGCTGAGTATCTTCCAAATCAGCAGATAACTGACCTAATCGTTTAAGATTGTTATGTTTCAAGAAATCTTTTTCCTTGATTTCATGATCATAAAACCCTCTAATGTCAGTATGAAAACCCATTAGAAACTTAGGTATTAGGTCACTCTCTTTAAGCTCTTTTATAGACTTAAGCTCATTAGTCTTTATGCTAGTTTTTTTCATGGATATATATCTCCAAAAACGTTAATAAAAAGTAAATAAAATATTTACCACTAATGAACAGCATTTGTGTATATGGGCTTGTTGCTTATGTACTCACATACACTGGATGTCTGCCCATGAATAAATCTTAATAGTTTTTTGTAGTATTTGTCAAGGATTTTTCAGCCATTTTTTGAAAAAACCACTATTTTTTCTAGACCCCACGGGGGTGGGAACCCCCTTTATGTATTTGCGTGCGGCAGCGGTATATGTATATTAATCTGCTCAAATAATTTTAACTTTTTTGAAAAAACCCCCCCACCTCTTTTTTTGGTACCATAGTCCCCCCATATATGGTATTGTAGTAAAATGAAGACCTACGCCTCACTATTTTTTGTACCTGCTCTTATCTACGCAGCCTTCTATTTCACCTATACTCACGCTTGGAAGCTAGACGACTTAGACCCTTATAAAAGGTGCGAAGAAATATACCACCTAGCAGTAACCTTTGCAGACATCAGAAACCACGACCTAGTACCATCGGTAAAAACAAATAGGATGCTCACCCCATTTGAGCAAGACGTACTTCACGAAGTAGATAGAAGAGTGGTAGAATTAATGCATCTAAAATATAACAAACCAGAAAAGTATGAAGGGATGCTAGAAAACCCTAATGCTATCGGGTTACAAATTTATGACGAATGCTTAATAGACGAAGGTATCTACGAGTAAAAAATAGAATAGAACGAGTGTTAGAGTTTATTCTTATTGGATATATATTGTTAAACTTTGGTCTTGGTATTATAATGATGATTTCACTACCTTTTATTTTATTAATATGGATGCTATTTCAGCTGCTAAGTTAAGTGCTTACAACACATTAAAAGATATGCAAGTAGAGGCAAAAGACTTGCGTGAGAAACTTGACCAACTTAATAAGGAAAAGGTAGAAAAAGCACAAAGAATTAAGGAGGAGAGTCTTAAACGCTATCATAAGGAGGTAGATAGATATGACTTTGAGGTATGACTCAAAAAGATAGACATAGAGAAAAACTACTGACAAGATTCCCAGTTAAAGAACATAAAGATATCGTAGGCAGACTTTACGATAAAGGTGTACCTTACAAAGAATTAAAGATGTCATCTATGGAATATCTAAAAAACAAATATGGAGGGAAACTTAATGAATCAAAATGATAGACAAGTAGGTGGAGACCATTATAAAAAACTAGAGATACAAACGTGGGATTATATTATTGCAAATAATATAGGTTACATGGAAGGAAACATTATAAAGTATGTTTCTCGTTGGAAAGAAAAAGGTGGAGAGAAAGACTTACTGAAAGCAAAACATTACTTAGATAAACTTATAGAGAATATAGAAATTGGCTGAAAAACTAAAAGTACATTTCGATAGCACTATACCCTTACCAGAGAAGTTTGAACCAGAAGAAATAAAAGATGACTTGGATTGGGCTAGGGTAGTTATTCGTACATCGGAACATATGTACGAGAAAGGTCTTATAGAAGATACAAGTGAAGAAGATAGGCACGAGGCTATAGAAATATTTAAAGGTATGGTTACAGGTGATGGTAAGAATAAACCAAATCTTGACAAGACAACCAATGCTGTAGCGGCACACGTAGGCGCATTGCTCAATGAGTATGATAAACAAGCAGTCGATAGTGCAACGCAACTTCGTGTGTATATAACAAATAGATTAATTATAGAAAGTGACCATAAAGACCCAAAACAAAGAATGGCAGCACTAGTTAATCTAGGTAAGATATCAGAGGTTGGACTGTTCGCTGAAAGAAAAGAGATTACAGTAACGCATCAAAGTACAGAAGATTTAGAAGCGCAGATTAAAGAAAAACTTGCAAAGATATATGAAGTAGAAGCAGAAGTTATAGAAGATAAAACTGATGACACCAGCAGAGAGACAGAAACTAGAGAGTAATCTACATCTATTCTCTGAGTACGACAAAATAGAGATACTAAAAACTCTAAACGAGTTAGATAATCGCTCTGCGCAGAAAAAATCACAAGATAAATTCATACAATTTGTAAAAACTATGTGGCCTGAGTTTATTTCAGGTCGTCATCACACCAAAATGGCAGAAGCATTTGAAAAAGTAGCGAGTGGGAAGATAAAAAGACTCATTGTTAACATGCCACCACGACATACAAAGAGTGAATTTGCGTCATATTTGCTACCAGCATGGTTTTTAGGTAAATATCCAGCTAAAAAAGTGATCCAAACCTCCCATACAGCCGAATTAGCAGTGGGTTTTGGTAGAAAAGTAAGAAATTTAGTCAGTAGTGACGCTTATAAGACGATATTTCCGACTGTTGACCTCCAATCTGACTCAAAAGCGGCAGGTAGATGGAACACTAACGCAGGTGGAGACTACTTTGCGATAGGTGTAGGTGGTGCTGTAACAGGTAAAGGTGCTGATTTACTTATTATTGACGATCCACACTCGGAACAAGAGGCAGTTATTGCTGAGACAAGTCCTGAAGTTTATGATAAGGTATATGATTGGTATACGTCTGGCCCTAGGCAGAGACTTCAGCCAGGGGGTTCTATTGTCATCGTAATGACAAGATGGTCAAAACGAGATTTAACTGGACAAGTAATTAAAGCTAGTGCGCAACATGGTGGGGATGAATGGGAAGTAATTGAGTTCCCTGCAATTATGCCTGAAGGTGATCCACTATGGCCTGAGTTTTGGAGAAAAGAAGAACTAGAAGCTCTACAAACACAACTCCCTGTTAGTAAATGGCAAGCACAATACCAACAAGCACCTACATCAGAAGAAGGAGCACTACTTAAACGTGAGTGGTGGAATGTGTGGGAAGATGATAGACCACCAGCTTGTGAATTTATTATTCAGTCTTGGGATACTGCGTTTTTAAAAACTTCTCGTGCAGATTATTCTGCATGCACAACATGGGGTGTGTTCTACCACACAGATGAAGACACAGGGAAACAAACTTCTAATATAATTCTACTTGATGCGTATAGAAAGAGGATGGAGTTTCCAGAACTAAAAGTAAAAACACAAGAAATGTACAATGAATGGGAACCTGATGCGTTAATCGTAGAAGCAAAAGCGGCAGGTGCACCACTTGTATTTGAATTAAGAGCTATGGGTATACCTGTATCTGAGTTTACACCGAGCAGAGGAAATGATAAGATTGCGAGAGTAAATGCTGTTACAGATTTATTTGCGTCAGGGGTTATTTGGGCTCCAGATACAAGATGGGCGCAAGAAGTTATAGAGGAGGCCGCATCTTTTCCAGCGGGAGAGCATGATGACTACGTGGATTCAATGACTCAAGCGTTATTAAGATTTAGAAAAGGTGGGTTTGTAAGATTGCATTCAGATGAAGAGGATGAAGAAATACCGTGGTGGAAAAAACGCAAAGCAGCATATTATTAAAGGATAAATTATGGCTATAGATAAAGCAGTTCAGATTGGGGTAGCAGCTGAGGCTGGAAAAGATATCGAACTAGAAGTTAAGGACGATAAAAATCCAGAAGAAGATGTAGCTATTGAAATTAACGATGATGGTACCGTAGATATTAATTTAGGTGGTGAAGGTATTGATAGTCCTTTTGAAGGTGAGTTCGACCAAAACCTAGCAGAAGTTGTAGATACAGACACACAAGAACAAATGGTTGATGATTTAGTTGGTTTATATGAAGCTGATGATGAGTCACGTTCTGATTGGAAAAAAACTTATGAAGATGGATTAGAACTTCTTGGTCTAAAGATAGAAGAAAGAACTGAGCCTTGGGATGGTGCATGTGGTGTGTTTCATCCATTATTATCTGAAGCAGTTGTGCGTTTCCAGTCTGAAGCTATTACAGAAACATTCCCTGCTGCTGGCCCAGTTAAAACAAACATTCTAGGTACAAACGATAGAGAAACTGAGAAAGCTGCTGAGGCTGTTCGTGATGATATGAACTATAGACTCACAGAACAAATGACAGAATATAGACCAGAGCATGAAAGAATGTTATGGAACCTCGCAATATCTGGTTCTGCATTTAAGAAAGTTTATTTTGACCCAGCTCTAGGTAGACAGACAGCCCAATTTATCCCAGCAGAAGATTTAGTTGTAGCGTATGGCTCATCTGATATCACAACTGCTAGTCGTGTAACGCATATTATGCGTAAATCAGAGAATGAAGTTAAGTTTTTACAAGTTAATGGTTTCTATGCACCTGTAGACTTAGGTGATCCAGGGTTTATCCGTACATCTATACAGAAGAAGAAAGACGAAGTAGAGGGTGTAGACGTATCTGAAGATGATAGGTATGAGTTATTAGAGATGCATGTAGAGTATGATTTAGGTGAAGACCCCGATCAAATAGCACTTCCTTATGTTGTGACTATTGAACGTAACTCTATGCAGATTCTTTCTATCTATCGCAATTGGAACCAAGAAGATAAATTAAAACGCAAACGTAATCACTTCGTACATTATACTTATATACCAGGATTTGGATTTTATGGATTTGGACTTATTCATTTACTTGGCGGGCATGCTAAGTCTAGCACTTCTTTACTTCGACAGTTAGTTGACGCAGGAACTTTAAATAATTTACCAGGTGGATTGAAGACTAGAGGTCTTCGAATTAAAGGTGATGATACCCCCATAATGCCAGGAGAGTTTAGGGACGTAGACGTTCCAGGTGGTAAGATTCTTGATAATATAACATTCCTCCCGTATAAAGAGCCATCACAGACTCTTTTGGCATTGTTCCAAAATGTTGTTGACCAAGGTAGAAGTATGGCAGCAATCTCTGACTTTAAATCAGTGGATTTAAATAGTGAAGCGCCTGTAGGAACAACCCTTGCAATACTTGAGAGAATGTTAAAAGTTATGAGTGCTGTACAGGCTCGTATGCATAACACCATGAAGATGGAGTTTAAACTTCTCAAAGATATTATCGAAGATAATACTGAAAATCCAGTATTAGTAAAACAGTATTCTGATATAGAAGTTATTCCAGTTAGTGATCCTAATGCTTCAACTATGTCTATGCGTGTAGTTCAGTATCAAGCAGCTATTCAATTAGCACAACAAGCACCACAGTTATATGATTTACCTAAGCTACATCAGCAGATGTTACAAACATTAGGTATTAAAGATGCAGCAAAACTTGTACCTACACCAGAAGATATGACACCGAAAGACCCAGTATCTGAAAATATGGCAATAATGACAAGTAAACCTGTTAAAGCATTTCTTTATCAGGATCATAAAGCCCATATTGAGACACATATGACAGCCCTACAGAACCCACAGATACAACAATTAATAGGTCAAAACCCTATGGCTAGAGCAATACAAGGTGCATTGATGGCACATATAGCAGAACACGTATCTATGCAATACAGAGGTGAGGTTGAGAAACAAATGGGTGTAGAATTACCTCCACCAAATCAACCAATGCCAGAAGAAATGGAAACAAAATTATCTCAATTAATGGCTAGAGCATCTCAGCAAGTATTACAAGAATCAGCAGCTCAACAGCAACAAGCTCAAGCACAGCAAGCAGCTCAAGACCCATTAATTCAGATGAAACAAGCTGAATTAGCGCTAAAACAGGCAGAACAGCAGAGAAAAGAGCAGAAAGATTTCGTTGATGCAGCACTTAAAAACGAGAAAATTGAAGCTGATAAAGCCATTGCTGGTGCTAAATTAGGGGTTGAATTAGCTAAAGAAGAGAGAAATACTGAGTTAGAAGGTATTAAACTTGGTTCAGAAATCGTTAAAAACATGAATAAGGGGAGTTAATGACTATCGAGGAGGAATATAAAAAAGAGTTACGTAAGTTAATGAATGACTACGCTGATACTGTTTCGACAGGTGGCGCACAGGACTTTCCACAATATCGGCATCTTGTGGGAGTGATAGAAGGGTTAGCAATAGCAGAAAGAGCTTTTCTTGATTTAATTGATGCCGCAAATAAGAGTGAGGATATGTAATGACTACAGCAGTCACAAGCAATGGTATAGACGTTGACAGTACCTTAAAAAGAGTTGACGAATTAAAAGATAAATCTCTAAGACTACCACAACCAGCAGGTTATAAAATGTTAGTCGCCTTACCAAAGATAGAAGAAAAAACATCAGGTGGTATTATCAAAGCCTCTAGCACTATAGAGAAAGAGACTAATGCTGCAAATGTTGGTTTTGTTATATCTTTAGGCACCGATGCTTATAAGGATAAAGAAAAGTTTCCTAATGGAGCTTGGTGTAAAGAAGGAGATTTTGTTGTAATGCGTTCTTATTCTGGAACCCGTATGTATATAGACGGAGAAGAGTTTAGAATGTTAAACGATGACGCTATTGAAGGTGTTGTTGCAGACCCACGTGGCTTTTCACGTGCATTATAGGAGTTAACTATGGCAGAGCAAGAAAAAGAAACTCAAGAAGTTGAGGCTAAAGAAACTGAATCCAACTATGAAATTGTTGATGATACTCCAGAAGAGGATAAGAATGTAGAACCGTATGATGGTAACGCAGAACCTAGTCCTGATGAGTTAGACAAATATAGTGGTAAAGTAAAAAATCGTATAGAGAAACTTACTAAACGGTACCATGATGAGCGTAGGGTAAAGGAAAAGAAAGAGAAAGAAGCAAGAGAAGCCTTTAACTATGCTAAGTCTTTACAAGACGAAAACAAGAGATTGAGAGAAAATCTATCTAAAGGTGAAGATACTCTCTTAAAAGAAGCTAAAGCTAGAGCAGACGCAGAGTATTTATCAGCTTCAGAAGCCTATAAAAAAGCGTATGAAGATGGTAATTCTGAGAATATGGTTGATGCTCAAAGACGTATAGCTGAAGCTACACTTGCTAAAAACAAGTGGAAAGAGTACCAACCGAAGTATAAAAAGGATGAAAAGGACGAAAATCCCGAAAATACTTTACAAAACGACCCAAATAAGGTATATAATAGTAATCAAGTACCCGCTCCTGATGAAAAAGCGACTGCGTGGTTCGAAAAGAATCCGTGGTTCGGGGAAAATAAAGTTATGACTGCTGGTGCATATGCAATACACCAGGATTTAGTCGAAAGCGGTGTTGACCCTCGCACAGATAAATATTACGAGACAATAGACACTAGGCTTCGGCAAGAGTTTCCAAGCTACTTTGATAAAGGTAGTGAGGAGATTGATGACACGACTGAAGTGGTTACGGAAGAACCTACTACTAAAAGTCGCACGCCTAATGTCGTTGCTCCTGTCAAACGGGCCCCTTCTTCCAAGAAGATTAGACTTACTCAAACACAAGTGAGTATAGCAAAACGATTGGGTGTACCTCTAGAAGAGTACGCAAAACAAGTAGCCCATCTAAACAACTAATTAATAAAGGAGATTATAATGCCTCGTAAAGATAGAGAGTTAAACACAAGAGAAAAAACAACTCGTGTAAAAAACTGGGTTCCACCTCAACAATTACCAGACCCAAAGCCCCAAGATGGATTTCGATTCCGTTGGGTAAGAATTTCATTATTAGGGCAGTCTGATGACAGAAATGTTTCAGTCAAATTTCGTGAAGGTTGGGAACCAGTAAAAGCAGAAGAACATCCAGAGATTGTTACCCAATATGGTTTTAATGGTAACAAAGATGGAAACATCGAATCTGGTGGACTTTTACTTTGTAAGATACCATCTGAAACTGCTGAGAGTAGAAATGAGTATTATGCTAATCAAAACTCACAACAGATGCAGGCGGTAGATAACAATTTTATGCGGGAAAACAATCCTCGTATGCCGCTTTTTAGTGATAAACGTTCGACTGTTTCCCGTGGAACAAAATAACTATTAGGAGTTTATTATGGCAACATCAGCCCAACCTTACGGTTTAAAAGCCGTTAATTTGGTAGGTGGTCAGCCTTACGCTGGTTCTACCCGTCAAGTAAAGATTGCGTCTGGACATGCTGCTAACATCTTCAATGGTTCAGTAGTTTCAGTTTTAGCTGCAGGTACAATAGATATTGTATCCGAAGTCGGTTCAAATTCTGATGCTTTCCCTGCTGGTACCCTTGGAGTGTTCGTTGGATGTGCTTACACAGACCCAAATACTAGTCAAAAAACATTTAGGCAATATTGGCCTTCAGGCACAGTGGCTTCGGACGCTGTCGCTTATGTAGTTGACGACCCAAGTGTTGTATTCCAAATTCAAGCTGACGATACATTACCTCAGTCTGCATTAGGTATCAACATTCCTGTAGTTAATCCTACAGCAGGTAATACATCTACAGGTAATTCTACAATGGCAGCAGATGCTTCAGCTATCGCAGTAACAGATACTATTGCATTCAAAATCATTGGTTTCGTAAATTCAACAACCTCAGAAGTTGGTGATGCATATACAGATATTTTAGTTAAGTTTAACCAAAAGTCTCATGCATACACTAGCGGTACTGGTATTTAAGGAGAATAAATAATGGCTATATCACGTGCGCAATTATTAAAGGAACTCCTACCAGGTTTGAATGCCTTATTTGGTTTGGAGTATCAAAAATATGGGGAAGAGCATAAAGAAATCTTTGACCAAGAATCTTCAGAAAGAAGTTTCGAGGAAGAAGTAAAGCTCTCAGGTTTCAGTGCAGCACCAGTTAAAGACGAAGGTGCAGCAATATCTTATGACAATGCTCAAGAAGCATGGTCTGCTAGATACAACCATGAGACAATTGCTCTTGGATTTTCAATTACAGAAGAAGCTATGGAAGATAATCTGTATGACAGCTTATCAAGCAGATACACTAAAGCTCTTGCTAGAGCAATGGCGTATACAAAGCAAGTTAAAGGTGCTGCAGTTCTTAACAATGGCTTCAATAGTAGCTACGTAGGTGGTGATGGCGTTGAGTTATTCTCTACAGCTCACCCACTTGTTTCTGGTGGTACAAACTCAAACGAGCCTTCAACTAACGTTGACTTGAATGAGACTTCACTAGAAGCTGCTATCATTCAAATTGCTGGATGGACAGATGAGAGAGGTTTATTGATCGCTGCTAGACCACTTAAGATGATCGTTCCTCCGAATTTACAGTTTATCGCTACAAGACTCTTAGAGACTGAGCTTAGAACTGCAACTGCGGATAACGACATCAATGCGGTTAGATCAATGGGAGCTATCCCTCAAGGTTACACTGTGAATCACTTCTTAACAGATACTGATGCATGGTTCTTGAAAACTGATGTACCTAACGGTATGAAGTATTTTGTCAGAACTCCAATGCAAACAAGCATGGACGGAGACTTTGATACAGGTAACGCTAGATACAAAGCTCGTGAAAGATACAGCTTCGGCTGGTCTGACCCATTAGGTATGTGGGGTTCACAAGGAGCTTAAAAAGAACTCTCTCCAGAGTAACTCTAACTTCCTCCTAGAGTTTGGGCCCATTCGCAAGTTTGGGCCCTTTTTTTTGGTTGATTATATCCTCGTATAGGTATATGATTAGAGTATTAGTTCTAGGATAAATAATCTTTACTAACTGACCTAGCAGACGTTGCAGAGATAGTAAAGAAAACCTTCTGCAAAAGGAAATAAAATGGCAAATTCTACTTTTTCAGGTGCAGTCCGTTCTGAAAACGGATTCAAAACAATAGTTAAAAATTCTTCAACAGGCGCTGTAACTAGCGATATGGGTCTATCTACTTACGTGGCTACTGTTACAGTTGCTAATGGCGCTACTACAGGTAAAGAATCTTCAATAGGCATCCCATCTAACTTTATCCCTATGGGTGTAACTGTTGCAGTTACAACTGCTGCAGCTAATGCAGTTAACCTTGTTGATATTGGTACAGATGCTGATACTGACGGTTTTGTTGATGGTATTACAGCCGCAGTTAACAGTACAGGATTCAAGGGTTTCTTCCCATGTAATGGTGTTTTAGGTATGTCAGGTGGTACAACTACCGCTGCTACAGAAACAGCAGACGAAGTTGAAGTTGTTCTTTCTGGTGACCCTGGTGGAGACACAGTAGTTGTTCTAAAGTTTTTTGGGTTATCAAGCACTTCTGACGCATCATAATAGGGGGTAATCATGGCAATGTCTGACGTAATCGCTGTTACTAGGACTTCTGATGGAACATTCGTTAGTGGACGAACTAGAGTAAAACAGTTAGTAGTACATACTTCTGG
>Ga0209645_1001644_pt1 | contig 11031 bp, 16 predicted proteins | sample ETNvirenome_6_30_FD_184070 | JGI IMG/M metagenome (GOLD analysis project Ga0209645, IMG submission 184070) | Marine viral communities from the Pacific Ocean - ETNP_6_30 (SPAdes) (version 2) | ecosystem: Environmental > Aquatic > Marine > Oceanic | place: Pacific Ocean | collected 2013-06-19
GCCACTCTTCAATCATTTTATCTATCGATGCTATTTTATCTTCCATAATAATAACCTTTATTAATTCTTAACTTTATTTAAATATAGTAAGAATTGAGACAAGAGGCAACTAATTTATTTTATCTTAAGATCTTTTTTTACATCTCTTTCAACCTGCTTGAGATATTTCTTTCTCTTCTCCTCACTAACGAAAGGAACAGACCAAAATTGTCTCGTCTTAGTCTTAAACCAACCAAAAACAAAACTATAAACTCCCATCTCAAGTCTTAGTCTTACTGAATTAACATATAAAGTTAATACCGGAAGAGCAGGAGCTCCATGAGTTAAATAAGTTCTAACTTTCTTTTTATTAAGTAACGGAACTGGCATACCGTAGTACTTTGTAAGTTGTTTAAACTTATAGGCAAAGCCTGGAGTAAATACTTGATCAAAAAAACCCTCCATTAACGAAGTAGTTCTGAACCACCACACCGGACTAACAAAGTATAATCTATCTGCTTCACTTATTAACTCTTGATACTTCTTAGCTAATTTTTCGTTCTTATACCAACGCGATGGTGAAAACTTATCAGCATATAAATCAATAACGTGAGTATCTTCTCCATAATGTCTCAAAGTCTCTTCTATAGTTTTTACTATACCGTTGTGGCAAAAACTTTCTTTATCCGGATGTCCTATAATAATTAAATTTTTCATACTGGTCTTGCCCATCTATAACGAAACTCTATTGCACGACGCTGTACTGCATCTTCAGTAGTAAGAATAAAAGATCTATGCATCATCGCTTCATCTTCATACTTTTTAATGATTTCTTCTAGCTCATTTATTTTAGCTGTCATTGCTTCTATCTTGACTTCTTGCTGTGCTGTAATGTCTTTTAGTGCTTTTAATAGTTCCATTCCTCTTTTCTTTTATTGCTTCCCATCTATAGTAGAAGGTCTTATACTCATCAAAGTCAACGAAAGGCCAAGGCTCTTCTTTTTGATCCTGGAATCTTTCCCAAAGTGATTTTATGTGTTTACTTTCTTCCATTTATTATCGCTTTCAAGCCTAAAACTTCCAATATATTCTTGATCCCAGTTCTCTGGGTCAATTAAAGATAAGAAAAAAGAATTATCTTTCCTAATATAAAGGTGGTAAATTTCATCCCTTACTGGTTCAAAATTATAACTAGCTTTATAAACTATGTCATTCCATTGAAACTCTTCTATTAAAGCTTCGTATTGTCTTTTTAGATCATTAAACTGAGATAGAAATACTTTGTTTACTTTATGCACTTTCTCTTCTTTCCATCCTGCTATATCATTTGGTTTAATGGACGGAGCACCTACATTACTTCCGTAAGGCAAAAGTTTAGCATAAAAGCCTCTCTCTTCAGAGTAGACTACTTGATCAGGATATTTTCTTTTTTTCTTTTTCAAAACAAAAAAGGGAGGCATTTCTACCTCCCCTTAACTAATTTATTTAATTTTAGAACTCATACTTTAAAGTAGCGTTCCAAGTTCTACCAAAGCCAAACCATACATAGTTACGAGTATCAATCCCGTTCCATGTTTGAGAATCAGCTGTAGCATGAATGTTTGAATTAGACTCAGCAATGTAAGTTGTATTCAAAGCATTATTAACGTTAACTCGTAAAGATGCATCCTGACCAAATAGACTAAAGCGACCGGTTAAACCGACATCCATTAATCCATAAGAAGGAAGTTTAAGAGCTCCTTTATTGTCAGGCTCGGTAAAGTCTGAATCGGTAATAGAGTAGTCGGCATATAAACCGTCTACGAATCTATATCCTAAATCAACATTAAGAGCTTTACCAATCTTATAATCAACAGCAGTATACGCAGTTAATTGAGCTGCATCTCCAACCTTAGCATCTTTTAGGTAAAGAGTACCTGTACCTATAGACTGCTGGTTGTCATCGAATAACTCTGCTTCAAAGTCTTTGGTATATCTCCAATCACCTACAGATAACATACCTGATACTTTAAGAGCATTAGTTGGTCGATAGTCGCCTTCCACTTCAATACCGTTATGACGTACGTCGATATCTTTGAATTGAGCAAAGCCATCAACACCTTGGGCATTAGTTAAAGAACGAGATACGAAACGGTTACCCCATACTGTAGAGTAAGCATTTACATTTAGACGAACTTGAGGTCCTAAATATCCATAACCAACTTCTACTGAGTTGATTTGTTCGTTCTGTAAGTCTTCATTCTTTAGGTTGGCGTAATTAGGAAAGACGCCATCAAAGTTAGGCTGACGAGATATCATACCTGCGTTAAAGAAAACATTACTTCTACTATCGATATTGTAGTTTGCTCCACCTTTGATATAACCACCTGGTACTCTAACTTTCTCTGATAGAGGAAGAGTTGGTTGAGCAAATAAATCTTCACGTTGGAATGTTTGATTAGATCCACCTAGTTGAAGTACGGCAGTAAAGTCGTCAGTCTTATATTCTACCATTGAATTAAGACCATACCAACCTACGTATCCAATATTGTAGTAAGCAATCTTTGGTCCAGCTATTCCTGTATTTCTAAAAGGAGAAGCTTCAATAGTAGTTTCAATTATTTCACCACCGTTATTATCATTACCTGTAGAGTAGTATCCGTCAAGACCCATCAAGTGATTAAGAGCTCTGTAATGGTAGCCTTTGTAGTTACGTAAGTCTACTCCAATAGATGCTTTTAGGTTATCGCTTTCAAACTCTAGGTTTGAGATACCACCCACCCAGTTATGAGAGTTCATAGATGCTCTACGAATTAATACACCACGGTTTACATTGTCGTCTTTGAAACCGTTAGAACCAATAAGTAATCCACCAAATGGTAAGTCACCAGTATAGCCTTCAGTATTGGCTTGGTTAGCTGCTACGATAGCATCGAAGTCAATAAAGCCTTCTGGTGTTCTTGAACCACGTCCGTTCTCTAAATAGTGAGCAGTAAGGTCTTTACGGAATGGAAGAATGTCAGTATCGGCATTGTAATAATTTCTACCACGAGGACCTGTACCGCCACCACGACCGGCTGAACCGTAAAGTGATGTAGCAAGCTTTAACGACTCTCCTATCTGCCAATCCCAGTTAAAGGTAGCTAATGGCTTATTGTAGAAGTTACGTCTCATTGAGAACTCTTCTCCATTTAAGACACCACCGTTAGTATTCCAACGTTGATCGATTCCTTCTTCACCAAAGTTCTGGAAGTCACGAATAGATACCCAAACGTCTCTTTGATGATGCCATTGACCTGCACCTAAGAAAGATAAGTTAAGTGAGTGAGCTGAACCTGCTGGTTCATAGCCTACAGCACCAAAGTATGTCCATCCTTCACCAGATGTATTATAAACATATCCGTCACCTGCCCATTTAGAGAGAAGGAAAGAAGATGCCCATCCGTTTGAATTAACGCCTGAGTTGTATACAATAGATGTCTTTGTATAGCCGTCGTTACCGATAGCTTGAGAGACAGATGCTCCTCTTTGACGTTCAGCCGCTCTTGTAAAGATAGATACTGTACCACCAACGGAAGGTACGGCTAGACGAGAAGCACCAAGACCTCTCTGGATCTGAATACCGGAAGCTACGTCAGTCAAACCTTGCCAGTTAGACCAGTATACCCATCCGTTCTCCATATCGTTGACCGGTTGTCCGTTAATCAAGAAAGAAGTGTTACGCTGATCAAAACCTCTCAAAGAGATTCTTGAGTCACCATATCCACCACCTTGCTTGGTAGCATATACGCCTGGGGTACGATTCATTACTTCTGGGAATTCTTGGTTACCGACTTTAAGGCCAATCTCTGCAGGAGAGATAGTAGAGACGGCTACAGGAGTCTCTCTAACTTTGGCTACGTCAATAACACCAGAGGTAACGATTACTTCTCCTAGCACTCCTGTTTGAGGTACTAAAAGAATTACGACACCATCCACGGCTGCTACTGTCTGTGTTTCGTACCCTACAAAGGAGACTTGCAAGGAGTCACCAGCGTCAGCAGAAATAGAAAAGGAACCATCAAAGCCGGTGCTAACTCCGGATGTGGTTCCTTTAATTACAACTGTAGCTGCTGCTAGGGGTTCGTTCGTTTCAGCATCAGATACCGTTCCGGTAACTTGTGCAAATGCTGTAAGTGATGTAAACATCATCACTAGAACAGTAAGTAGTTGTTTCATGGTTTATGTGTTTTTTGTTTGTTTTTTAGGTTAAAAATTCGCTCTTGATGAGCACCTTAATTAAATAGGATATATATCTCAGTTTTATTTTACTTAATATAAATTCAGTTTAAATAATCTTGCCGATGAAGAGCTAGCCTCGTCTTCAGAACTGATCCAGAAGCTATTTAAATCAATTATCTTTACTGCTTCTATTTGTGATTTACCCACCGGTATTAAGTTAGTATTAATTTTTAAATTAGTTAAGCTATCAATATTGAAATTTTCTATAGTCTGTAAAGAGTAATTAGTAAAGTCAACTGTGCTAGTAAAAGCAAGTAAATTAATAAAGTTGTTATAATCTGCAGAGGTAATAATAGACTTAGTATTTATTGTACCGATCTTCTCTGCTTTATATTTACCTGCCTCTTTAGGAAGTCTATAAACTTCAGTTAGTACTTTTAATTTATTCTTAGTAAAAAGATATAGGCTGTCATTAATTGATACTAAAGCCTCAGCATCATATTGAGAGGAGTCGTAGGGGGTATCGAATCTTTCCTGTTCTGGATAGTAAAATTCTATTAGTTCAAAACTAGATGAGTCTCTTTTATCTATTGGAACTTTTATGATATTAAGATCTCTTCTTCTATCTAAATTATTTCCTATATCTGCAATATAAATAAAGGCACTATCTAATGTTATATCTTCCCAATCTATATTCGAAGCACCAATTATTTCTCTTTCGTAAACTATAGAACCATTCTGATTTAAATAATATAATTTAGCTTCTCCACCTGAGTCGTTAAAAGTAATTAACTCACTATCAATTGCTTCAAGGCCAGAAGTCTCATTGAGTTCATCTGGAAGATTAATAGTAGGGACTGAATTAGAGCAGTTAAATAAAAGTAAAATAAATAAGAGTTTAAGTATTTTCATTCTTATAATTATAAGTTAGTCTCATACCAATATAGTCTCCCAGTACTCCGGTCAACAGGTAAGTAGCTGCAAGCCATAAATCTCCCTCAAATACTGATTTAATACCAATAGCAGTAGAGATCATCCAAGATAACTTTACTACTAAAGAAGACCAGACAACAGTTAGAGTATCCTCTCTAGCTATTGCTCTTGAATTGTAAGTTCTACTTGATTGAAAGATAAGATTAGTTGATATTAAAAGCAAGTACTCTGTTAACATTAACTAGCGTCTCCTTTTTGAAACTCTAGTTCTAACTTATAGTATCCTATAGCTGCTTCTTTAAGATCTTTATTGTGTTGAAATCTTTTCATAACCTGTTTAAAGAATCTTTTAGATACTTCATAATGAGAAGGAAGGATACAGCTTGCTTCAATCATAGCAGCTTTTTTAATAATCTTATAGTCTTCGTTAGTCATCTGCTTTCCCTGACAAAAATACTTGAAAGTATCTGTATAGAAATATACCTAATGAAATCGGCCAGAGAAAAATGTGCAAATTTCTTTCAAAGGATGATTCATAACCGTTAGCTTTAAGTTCTATAATTATAATATCTTCTAATACTCTTGACCAAGTTATACCTGCTAGTATAAAAATAAGAAAGTAAATAAAATAAATCATTTCTTTTTTCTCTTCTGTTTAACTTTAGGATGAATAATAAGTTCGTCAATAAAGACTTGTGCTTTTACTCCATACTTATCTTCTATTTCATATCCTCCATCTCCCCAGCCTTTGGTACCAGGTTCGAAATATTCTTTTACCGTCCATACTTCACTAGGACCGGCACCGGCAGGCCATACTCTTACACCTAAAGAGTTAGAAGGGATAAGGTTTCTTTCTTTAGGGTACTTAGTCCAAACCAGATAAGGTATACCATTACTAAGTTCCTTCTCTTCAGTCTGGTAGTCTTTTCTTCTTACGTGAGCCAGTCTTAAGGACATTACTTACTCATTTCTTTTAAGAGTTCTTTTAATTCAGAGGTTAGTTCCTCTCCTTCGTTTACTCTATCTAAAATAGAATCTACTATATCTTTTCTATTAACAAAGTTTATTTCTATCATCCTATTACTCCATCAAAGTTATTTAGTTCTTCTTGCGTATATTTAGTATGACTGGCTACCTTGACTGTTTCATGGTAACCGGGTACATATGCAAATCCATCTGAGTGCTTTACTCTCATTCCTTCTACGTAAGAGTTCTCTCCTACTTTAACCGGTACTCCAACTTCAACTACAATCTTAGGAAATAGTTTGGCTTGTTCTGGGTTATTGCCGTTGGAGAAGTAAACTATATCACCTCTGGTAAAAGGGTAAGTATAGTCTAGTCCTTCTACTACCTCAGCGTATGAGGTTCTGTTTCGATTACGAGCCGAAACTCTGCTTAAAGTATCGCTACTAATATTGTACATATAACCTATTTTTTAATTGATATATAAAGATAGGAATAAAAAAGGTGATAATCAACTATTATACCAAACTAAGGCTATTAGCTTCTATTAAGTCTATGATATTATTTGCTAATGCTAGAAAGTCATTTATGTCTCTGCCCTTTGTGGTTTCATAGCAAGTACCAATTCTAATACCAGATCCTTGAGATGGAGGTTTACTATCATTAGGTACTGTGTTGTAGTTAACTATAATTTTATTTTTCTCTAACATGTCAGCTACTTTTTTACCGGTTAAGTTACGAGAAGTAAAATCAACTACGAACATATGACTTTCAGTATCTCCACCAACGATATCATATCCTCTAGCTCTAAAGCGAGAAGTCATAGTACGAGCATTAGCCATTACCAACTTAGCATAATTCTTAAAGTCATCAGAAAGAGCTTCTCTATATGCTTGAGCTTTAGCTGCTATTACGTGCATCAAAGGTCCGCCTTGAGTACCAGGAAAGATTGCTTTATTTATTTTTGTGTAAATATCAAAGTCGTTAGTTAAGATCATTCCTCCTCTAGGTCCTCTTAAACTCTTATGAGTGGTTGAGGTACAGACATGAGCATGCTTTACCGGACTTGGATAAGCATCACCGGCTATAAGTCCACTATAATGGCTAAAGTCAGCTAAAAAAATAGCTCCTACTTTATCAGCTATTGCTCTAAATTCAGACCATTCTATAGTTTGAGCATAAGCACTATACCCGGCTATAATCATATCTGGTTTAACTACGTCGGCATAGGCTGCTATCTTTCCATAGTCAAGTAAATTATCTTCTCCAAGCTCGTAATTAAATACGGTGTAGAGTTTACCTGATATATTTACTTTAGTCCCATGAGATAGATGTCCACCTTCAGGAAGCCCTAATGATAGAATTTTATCTCCTGGTTCTAGTAAGGCCTGCATTACGGCTAAGTTAGCATTAGCACCTGAGTGAGGTTGAACGTTAGCGTACTCGGCTTTAAATAATTCTTTAGCTAAGTCTTGAGAATAAAGCTCCAGCTCGTCATAGTATTTACAGCCCTGGTAGTAACGTTTGCCAGGATACCCTTCAGCATATTTGTTAGTGAAAGGCGATCCTGTTAACGCCATTACCTCTTTAGAGGCTAAATTTTCAGAAGCTATTAGATTAATCTCTTTGGATTGTCTTTTAATTTCTGAGTTAAGTAAGTCTTGTAGTTTACTATCTATAGCCAATTTTTCTTTAAATGTAAACATTAAATGAAAGTTCGTTCTTGTTATACAACCTCACAAGAGGCTCCAATACAGGCTAGCTCTCCGGCTAGGTCTGTATCATCAGTAAGTTCTACTACCTTAGTTAAGTCTATTCCTTTTAGAGATTCAAACATCTCTTCATAAACTTCTTTAGTAGTATCTTCAAACGGTGCTTGTTGATAAGAGCCGCCGAAGTAAGGAAGTACAGATAAACCATTAAAGGTCTTTCTATTCTCCCACATCCACTCACCTACTAGCTCCCATTCATCTTCTTTGACAGAGACTGTAGCAGAAACGTTATGAGTATTCTGACCGTCAATGTGACCGGGTTTAACCCATTCGGTATTCCATCTCTTTACTCTCTCTAAGAAGTCAACTACGCTTTCAGTTCTGTAGATGGCACCTTCTGGAGCTTTTTGAGGTACTTGAATAACGGCCTGTTCTGTTGGTCGAAAGTATTCATCCTCAACTAGCTCTGGATGGTTCTCAGATAAATAGGTATAGATAGCTTCGTTCTTACCTACTCTTATTCTTCTAATGTAGTAATCGTTATGCCATCCGTGAATACCTGAGCTTACTCCTAGAACTAGAGAAGAAGTACCAGAAGGCTTGACTGTAGTAGTTCTAGCTGCTGCATTAATGCCTAGTATTTCAGCCACTCTTTTATTCTCTTCTTTTACTATTTTAGCTGATTCAGATAGATCTAAGTCAGAACATTTGTTAGAAGCTATACCAGTCATACCTACTCCGATTAAAGCATCCTTTTCTGTAGTACGTCTCCATACATCTCTTAAGTAATGGAAGTCAGTATAGCCGGCCTGTAAAGTACCTATAAAAGATCCTACTCTTGCTCTTTCGTTTAAGTCTTCTTGACTTTCAACTGTACTAGCATTTATTTCAGTTAAGTTACAGAACTGATAAGGACGTAAGGCTATCTCGGCACATGGGTTGGTTCCCCAATCTTTATCGTTAGAGAAAATAATACCAGGTTCGCCGCTGCCGCTCTTCTCTACTTTTTCCCAAACCTTTAAGAACTTACTCTTAGTAATCTTATGACGAAGTACTAAAGCAGAGTTATTAGCTCTACCTCTTTGAGGATTTGACTCCCACCAGTTACCAAACTTAGATGTTAGCATATCTTCATCGTCGATAGAGAAGAGAGAAATAAGAGCTGCTCTTCTTATACCACCAGCTAGTACGGCATCAGCAATATGACAGACTATGTCATGAGCCTCTAAAGAAGTTAATTTAGATCCAACCTTCTTAGAGTCAAGAATACTTCTTACGTTATGGATACAATCTTTTAACGGCTGAGGTCCTGGAGCTTTTCCACCTGAAGTTACAAGTAAAGCTCCTTTGGGTCTAATATCAGAGAAGTCAAATACTGGTTTAGACTTTCCATAAAAGTAAGAATGCATTAGAACTTTAATTGCATCAGCCCATCCTTCAATGCTATCTCCAATCAAGAATCTTCTCTTACGGTCAAGAGGTCCTCTTAAAATAGGAAGGTCTTCTATGTGATGATTCTGTACTGAGTAGCCTACTCCGGTACCGCCAAGTAGTAAGAACATAATTTCACCAAAGACATCTGGATGGTCGATAGGAGCATAAGCACAGTTGTAAACTCTATTAGGAGAAATTTGGATTGGCTTCCCGCCAAACTGTAAACTTCTCATTGATGGTAAAACTTTTTTATCGTAAACGTACTTGTAAGCTTCTTCTATTTCTTCTTTTAAATCAGGGTACGTTTCCTGATGCATTTCTTTATTTCTTGTTACTGTTTCTTCCCAAGTCTCTCTCCTAAATTCGTTAGGTAAATACTTGGCATACTTCATATAAGTTGTAATGTCGGATAAAATTTGATTGCTAATCTCCATTAATGAATAAAATATAGAGGGTTTGGATTACTGTAAGGGTTTGATAAATAGAATATATATCTAGAAAACTACTTAAGAAAGTCTAAAACAACTTGCTTTAATTCGTATGCGTCAATAGCAAGATTGGCTTGATTATGTTCTGAGAATATCTCAACACATCTTTCCAGTGAGTCTGTCCAGTTTTCTTTTTCTAAAAAAACTTCATAAACATAGTCTTGATTTGCAAAAAATATTTCGAACATTAGTGCATCTTCTTCATTTGTACGTAACGCTTTATCAATGCTCTTGTATAACGCTTCACATACCTGAACAGGATTGTCCTGAATGTAGTCTTGATATTCTTCAAAGGTATGGAAATTTACTTTCATATCAAAATAAAATTTGAAGATCTTCTCTTTCTACTACGCTTTTAAGCTTTGTGATATAAATAGGATCTTCGGCATAGTTGTCTTCTAAATGTTCGTAAAATTCTTCTTCTTCTTTCTCTTGTACATAATAAGCAGAATAAAGGGCATAATCAATTAAACTTTCCCTCCAGTTTCTATACACGGCATGTCCTCTGTGAGTTGAAATAGCTAGAGTAGGACGTCTCCAAGCCATCTTCATACCGAACAAATTATTATTTTCTAAGAATATTCTTGATTGAAAGTGTCCTGTCTCTACTTTGGCTTGAGCTAGGACGATATGTGGATGCTCAAACTTCATTTGCTTTATAGCTTCGATTAAAGCTTCTTCTGAAAAGGGTTCGTTACATACTTGTACTCGTTTTAGTTTCTCTTCGACTATTACTTCCGTTTTAACGAAAGCATTTAGTCCAAAAAAAAGCACAAAGAATCCTACAGTAATAGTAATAAGTAATGGTCTAATTGGCATGTAGATGGGATTAGTTTAAAATAAATCTAAAAACTTAGTATTAATTTTCTTTTCTCTAAGTTTATCATTCAGTTCATGTTGCTTGACTAAGTCATCGGCAACTTTTCGCTCCAAGGGCTTACGCCTTTTACCTTTTAATTGTTTCTTTTTCTTTGCCATGGATATAAATAGTTACTGGTAGTCTATGAACTCTGAGCCGGGATCGTCTTTCTCGTCACCAAGTCCTAAGTCTTCTAGATGTTCCAGCTGCCATTCGTCTAGTTCCCAATCGGTAGATTCAGTATGACGGCCGTCGTTGTAATCTTCTAAGCCTTCAATCTGCTTACCTGTGAGAACGTTTCCAACATATAAAAAATAGCAATTATAACACAGAAAATCAAGGTTTTCTAAAAGAAAGTTTTCTTTATTTCCGTCTTTAAAATGAATGATGAGAGGAGCTTTTAAGTCAATCGCTCTCTTCTCTGTGTGCCCGCACCTACTGCACTTCTCTTCTATCAGTCCTT
>Ga0209645_1001645_pt1 | contig 11029 bp, 10 predicted proteins | sample ETNvirenome_6_30_FD_184070 | JGI IMG/M metagenome (GOLD analysis project Ga0209645, IMG submission 184070) | Marine viral communities from the Pacific Ocean - ETNP_6_30 (SPAdes) (version 2) | ecosystem: Environmental > Aquatic > Marine > Oceanic | place: Pacific Ocean | collected 2013-06-19
AAAGACTTGATGATGCTGTCGTAGAGTTGAATGAGCTTTCTCCTTTTAAGGAGGACTTAAATCCAAACTCTACTAAAGAGATTGCAGACCTTTTGTTTACCAAAGAAGGCTTCGGTCTTACTCCGACTATGGTATCTGAAAAAACAAAAGCTCCATCTATTACTGAGGAACATCTGAAAAGTGTTATAAAAGGTTTGGCAAGTACAAACCCTGCTAAGATTTTTATTGAAAAACTTCTAGCGTATAAGGTGCTGTCAAAGCAGTACAAAACTTATGTAAAGGGAGTAGAAGCTGCATTAGATAATAACGGTAATGGCAGGATATACTCTCAGTATAATTTCGCAGCTACAGTTACAGGAAGACTTAGCTGTTCTAAATATTCCGCAGGAAGAAAAAAGGAGCAAAGTAAAGGTGTGTCATTCCATACACTTCCGAGGACCACTGCAGACGGTGTAAACCTTAGAAACCTAATGTTATCAGATACAGGAAAGACGTTTATCGCTGCGGACTTCTCTCAAGCAGAGCTTAGAGTATTGGCTCACTGCAGTAATGATAAGAACTTGATTGACGCTTTTAAATCAGGAGAGGACTTACACACTTATACCGCTTCATTAGTTTTTAATAAAACACTTCCGGAAGTTACAAAAGAGGAAAGGCAGGTAGCCAAGTCTTGTATCTTCTTGATTGTATATGGAGGTTCTTATAAAAAATTATCTGAACAGATAGGAAAGTCTGAAGGGTACGCTAAGGATATTTTTGCTAGGTTTCAAAGTCAGTTTCCTGGAATATTTAAATTTATGAAAGTTGTTAACAAGTATACTAAATCTAATGGTTACTCTATGAGTTTGTTCGGTCGCAGGAGAAACTTACCTAATGTTAACAGCCCTATTACAAAGTATCAATACAGAGCCTTGAGACAAGGTTTGAACTTTGTAATTCAAAGCTCTACCTCTGATATGGTACTTAACTCTTTACTAAACATGCAAAAGAAGATAGATGACTTAGGTCTGAAAGATGTAGAGATACTTGCAACGGTTCACGACAGTATCGAAGTTCAATGTGATACGAAGAATACCGAGGTAGTTGTAAAACTTATCAAAGAAGTTATGGAAGATATATCATATCTAAAGACCAAGTACAATATGGATTTCAAAGTCCCTATGAAGGTCGATGTAGAAGTTGGAGATTCTTTCGGAAGCGTAGAAGAAGTACACTTCGATAATAACATGAACCCTACAAACCTTGCAGAATTATTATAATGTCTAATACACACCGAGTTACATTACTAACTGATATACATTTAAGGAGTGATTACATTCCTGGATTTCTAGACAAACAAATAGAAACATTAATTAAGTTAGTTAATACTAAACCTCCTGACTCTGTAGTTATTTCAGGGGATATTTTTCACCGTAGAAATCCTAGAGGTACTGAACTTCTAGCTTTTGGTAATTTACTAGATAGCCTTAAATGTAAAGACATTTATGTGTTAAGAGGTAATCACGATACGATAAGGAAGGATGGTAGTTCAGACTCCACCTTATCTTTGTTTGCAGATAAAGCCCGCATTATATGTGATACTGAAACTATAAACATTGCAGGAGTTAATTTTGATTTTATACCTCACTATGAAAGTGAAGAGAAGATAGTGGAAGAGGTTAAAAAAGCAAAGAACCACGTGTTCGGACATTTTGGATTTGAAGGTTGTGTTTCTAATGGAGAGTATTTGTACGAATCTAAATTAAGAAGGTGGCACTTTCCTAAAAAGAAATATACATTCTTAGGTCATATACACAAACCTAAAGTATATGATGACCGTATACATGTCTTAGGAACTCAATACTCTAATTCATTTGGAGAAGCTAACTCTTCCAAGTACTTACATTCTTTAGTTATTAGAAAAGATAAAACTGTACAAGTGGTTAGGACTCCTATCAAGTATGGAATCAAACACATAGCTTGTACATTAGATGAGTTAGATGGTATAGCCAAGAAAGTAAATTTTGAAAACTATTTTATTGTTTTAAGATTGAAGATTGATAGGCTAGACGAATATGTAGAAAGACAACTACATGATAAAATAATAAAGGATTACAATGTAGATTACTTAGATATATCTTTTGAAGATATCTTACCTAAGTTCGTATCTGATTACACTCCTGATAAAAAGTTATTTTCCTTAGACTCTTCTGTTATTAATGATTACATTGATAATAAAGATTCTATATTTGAAAAGGAAGAATTACTTAGTGCACTCAACATGATTAGAGATGAAGATAAATAAAGTTAAAATCGAAGGCTTTCTTTCTGTAAAAGAAGCAGAAGTAAATTTTGAAAAGTATAATGGGATTACCCACATTGCAGGTCATAATTTAGATACGAAGACCCTTTCTTCTAATGGAGCAGGAAAGTCTACAATAATAGAAGCTGTGGCTTTTGCTTTGTTTGGCAAGACAATTCGTAAAACTACAGAAAAGAATGTAAGGTACTCACATGCTAAAGTTCCTTGTAGAGTAACTCTGACTGTAAACGATAACGTTGTAATTACTAGAACCAAGAAACCGCCATCTTTACTTTTAGAGATTGATGGTAAATCATTTACTAGGGAAGGGATACAGCAGACTCAAGAATACTTAGAGAAGACGTTGAACATTAATTATAATGTTTTCCTAGCTTCGATGGTATTCGGTCAGCAAAACTCAATGAACTTTCTATCTGCTACACCTGATGAGAAAAGGTCTATCATACAAAACTTTTTAAACTTATCAGACCTGTTTAAACATAGGTCTAAGATTAGGTCTTTAAAAACAAAGTTCAACAATGAGAAGAAGGTATCAGCAACGTTACAATCTGAGTCCTTGCAAAAGTGTAACAAACTTAAGGACAGAATATCACAGCTTAGAAAATCTCAAAAGAAAGCAGCTGCTACATTAGAAGGTGGTGACCCTAAGTTGTTTAAGAAGTTCTCTTTATCTGAGCTACAAGAGATTGAGACTAAGCGAAACTCGTGGATTTTAGAATGTCGCAGTCAAGAGGAAGCACTAAACTACACCTCTAACAGGATTATTAAATTAAAATCTAACATAGAGAAGTATGAGGATAATACGACATGTGAACATTGTGGTAAGAAACCATTAGTAATTTATAATCAATTGAAGGATTATAAGAAATCTCTAGAAGAACAATACGATAAGAGAAGTGTCTTACGGAAGAAGATTAAAAAAATAAATTCTAATATTGACAGTTTACATCTCCCTATAAGTGCTAGTGATTTTGAACTGATTGAAAACCTAAAGAAGATAGAAGTAGAAATTAAAGTTTTACAAAACCAAGTTAGAGGTCAACAGAAAATGTCTAAGAAGTATTCTACCGAAATGGCAGAATCACAGAAGATGTATGACCTGATGAGATTTTGGGAACAAGCTTTTTCAGAGCAAGGTCTTATCAAATACATCATTCGTAACATTTTAGAATTTTTCAATGACCGTTCTAATTATTATCTAAGTATATTGACTCAAGGAAACTTCTCAATTCAGTTTGACGAGGTATTAAAAGAGTCTATTTATAACTTTGATTCAGAGGTATCTTTCGATACCATGTCAGGAGGCGAGAAGAAGAAAGTATCTCTTGCTGTAATGCTATCATTAAATGACCTTCTTAGATTGACAGGCACAGAGAAATCAAATATTATATTTTTTGATGAGATAGCAGACTCTCTAGATAGGGAAGGCGTTAAAGGTTTGTGTGAGCTTATGGACGAACTAACCTCTGAGAAAAAAATATTTATTATCTCTCATAATGAATATTTGTTGTCTTTAATAGAAGACCAAGCGCAAGAAATTGTAGTAAAAAAGAAGAAAGGAACTACAACTTTTGCATAATTCATACATAAATACTATATAAAATTGGAAAAATGATTCAACCATTCGGAAAAAGACTACTCATTCAGCGAAAGAAAGCTGAGACCCAATCTGCAGGAGGTATCCTAATGCCTGAACAGGTCGTTAATAAAAAGTTTAACGAAGGAACCGTTATCGCAGCTGCAGACGATTGCAAGATTAGTGTAGGTGATTATGTTATGTTCGGAGAATATACAGGTCACGAAGTTTCACAAAGCGGTGAACAATATCTACTTATACTTGAAGAAGATGTTTTATGCCTAGATGTGGAGGAGGATAACTAACAATGTCATATGATATACCTGAAGGCTCTTTACAAGAGTCTATTTTCCTCGATAAGTACGCATACCCTGGAGAGACCAAATGGAAACAGTTGGCTAAAAGAGTTGCTAAAGCTGTAGCTCAGCCTGAGAAAGAAGAAGTTCGAGACCAGATAGAAAAGAAGTTCTTTGAGGCAATTAACTCAGCAGACTTCTGTCCCGGAGGTAGGATTTTATTTGGAGCAGGTCGTAACAAATACAATATGCTTAACTGTTATGTCCTTGACCCTGAAGACTCTGTAGAAAGTATTGGTAAGACTATATCCGACATGTATAAGATTTCTTGTGCAGGTGGAGGTGTAGGTTTTAACTTTTCAAAGATTCGTCCAAAAGGTGACGACATTCAGAATATTAAATGGTCTGCTCCCGGCTCTATATCCGTTATGAAAATGATTAACGAGATAGGTGAGCATGTTAGAGCAGGTAAGAATCGTCGAACAGCTTTGATGTCTATCCTAGAAGTTAGCCACCCTGATTTCTTGGAGTTTTTAGAAGTTAAACTAGACCGCAAAGAGCTTACCAATTTTAACATTTCAGTAGCAGTCAATAATAGATTTATCTCTGCTGTGGAGAATGATGAAGAGTGGCACTTTACTTTTGGAGGACGACATAACAAGTATTACATGTATATCGTTGACCGTACCAATGTAGATGGTGAGATAGACCAAGTGCGAGTCGTTGCTAAGGATGAAGAGGACGCTATCGGTAGAGCCGACCAATACCACAAGTCAGGATGGTCAGATGTATTCTCCAACCCTGTAAAGACTCCAATCAAAGCAAAAGAGATTTGGGAACGCCTACTAGACAATGCGGTAGAATCGGGTGAGCCGGGTATCTTCAATATAGACCTTGCTAACGAGTTTACTAACGTATCTTATTTTGAAGACCTACCATCGACAAACCCATGTGGAGAGATTACGTTACCTGCTTATGGTAACTGTTGTCTAGGTCACGTAAACCTAGCGAACATGGTAGATATGGATGGTAATATTGATTGGCGCAGGATAGCTAGAACAGTTCGTGTAGGTATTAGATTCCTTGATAATGTTCTAAGTGCTAACTACTTCCCGATAAAAGAATGCGAAGAAGTAGGTATGCAAAGCCGACGCATTGGTATGGGAGTTACAGGTCTCCACTATTTCCTCATCAAGGCAGGTTTTAGGTATGGTTCTGACGCTTGTTTGGAGTTTCTTGAGAGATTATTCTCTACGATTAGGAACGAGGCTTACAAGGCTTCTATGTACCTTGCACGGGAGAAGGGTAGCTTTCCAAAGTACGACTTTAGCAAGCTTAGAGATGAGAAGTTTATGAAGACTATCCCTGCAAGAATTAGAGCCGACATCAAGAAGAACGGATTAAGGAATGCAGTAATGTTAACGGTAGCGCCTACAGGAACTATTAGTATGGTGCTAGGCGTATCAACAGGATTAGAACCTATCTTCTCACCTCTTTATACTAGAAGATGGAAGACATCAACTCCAGGAGTCTATAATGAGAATGTCGTTATTGACCCTTTATTTAAAGAGATGTATTTACGAGGTAGAGACCTGAGCCATTGTGTAGGTGCTTACGATGTAACACCTGAGGAACATATGAAGGTTCAGTCTGTAGTTCAAGCTCATATAGATTCTGCTGTATCTAAAACATGTAACCTTCCTAATGATTTCAATTCGACGGTTCTGTACGAGGATTTATTATCGTACGCTCATGATTTGAAAGGAGTTACGTTTTACAGAGCAGGCTCTAGAGGTAATGAACCTTTGTCAATTCTAGACCATAGAAAGGTTAACGTTGATAAGTTAATTCAAGAAGGTCAGCTAGAAGAGTTGTCATCCTCAATCGACAATTGTGTAGATGGGGTATGTGAAATATAATGCCCTCCTATAATTATCACTGTTCGAGCTGTGACTTGGTTTTCTCCGACCTTGTTCCTATGAGTGAATATAATGAACCACAGGACTGTCATAAATGTGGAACACCAAGTAACAGAACAGCACGAGGTCAGGCTATAAACGCTCATGGCTTAGGGCTTACGGACGGGAGAGGAGAAGGAGACAAAGCTAAAACTGAACATAGGTGGATGGAAGATGAGATAGAGAATACAAAAGAAGCTATTAAATCAGAAAAAGGAGTATCCCCTTATACAGAATATAAAATTAATCACGAGGTTGCTGAGAAACAAGGTTACTGTAAAAAGATAACAGAGAAAGAAAAACAATCTCGTGATAAAGATAGAACTAAAGCAATGAAGAAGCTAGCAGAAGGAATGTCGAATAACGATGTTCATTATACAAAAGTAGCAAACAAAAACAGAACACATTAAAAATGGTATCAGTAAATATTTTAAACACGTCAACTAACCCTGACCCGGAATACAAACACGATAACGATGCAGGATTTGACCTTTACTCAAATGAAGGTGTATGTATAGGTCCTAGAGATTCTATACTTGTAGATGTAGGACTTCGAGTAGACATTCCTGTAGGTTACGAAGGTCAGATTAGACTTAGAAGCTCATATGCCAAGTTAGGTATTATAATCCCAAATGCTCCTGGAACTATTGACAGTGGGTATAAAGGACCTATTATGGTGGCTGTTCGAAATCTCAAAAGCGACATGCCTTTTACTATTGAGAGAGGTGAAAGGTTTGCTCAAATGGTTATTAATGAAATACCTCGTGTTGAGTTACGTTCGGTCGATAAAGAAACTTTTTTCAAAGAGAAAACCTCTAGGAATGAATCTGGATTCGGTTCTACAGGAAACGGAATATAATACTTTTTTTTCTACTATTTTTACTAACTTATAATCTTTTATATCGTAATGACTACCACTTACGAACTTTCAGAGAATATCCAACGGGGTATTATCTACCTATCAAAATCAGATAGTAACTTCTTGACTCAGGCTATGCCAATGATTAAGTCTGAGTATTTTGAGTTTCCATCTCATCAGAAGATATATACGATTATCGTAGATTACTATTTGAAGTATCAAAAGCTTCCTTCGGATGATTTTATACTGCAGGATGTTAAAAAGATAAAAACTCCTAATGAGTTGATATCCGATTATAAGGATGAGTTGGATGCTATTAATAGCTTAGACCAAAACTCATTAAATAATGAAGATTATTTATTAGATTTAGTAGAAAGTTTCGCAAAAGAACAATCTCTAAAAGACGCTATCATTCGTTCTGCAGAGATGGTTAAATCTAAAAAGTATTCCGAGATAGAGCCTATCATGAGAGACGCTCTAACTGTAAGCCGAAATGTAGATTTAGGCTTGGATTACTTTACAGATGTAGATGGACGTTGGGACCGTTTAACAAATGACTCTTCCGAAGCTAGTCATAGGACTATCTTTGAGTCTTTGAATCAAGCATTGGAAGGAGGCTTAGCGGATAAGGAGTTGGCAATGGTAGTCGCCCCTCCTGGAGTAGGCAAATCTCTGTATCTAGCGAATCAAGCTGTACGGTCTTGCTTAGATGGTTCTAACGTTCTTTACATTTCTTTGGAGATGTCTGAAGATAGGGTTGCTCAGAGACTTGATAGTATCTTCTCTCGAATCAGGCAAAAGCAGTTAAAGGACAGATGTGATGATTTGAAGGATAGACTCAGTCAAGTTACAAAGCAAGTACCTGATAGAGGTGACCTAAAGATAAAAGAGTTTCCTACAAAGAGAGCTACTGTTAATCAGCTTAGAGCGTATGTTCAACAGTTGCAAAACTACGAAAGTTTTCAACCTGACGTTATCATTATAGATTACTTAGAACTACTTGCTACCGATTCTCAAACACCTGAATATCAGGCGCAAGAAAGGCTAGCACAGGAATTGAGAGGTATGGCTATTGAATACAAATGTCTAATGTGGACTGCCACTCAAACTAATAGAGAAGGAAAGAAAGTTAACTTAATCACAGACACAGAGCTAGCCGACTCTTACGGAAAGACTAGAGTATGTGATTTGGTTTTATCTATTAATCAAAATGAAGAAGAATTTGATAATGGTAAATCTAGAGTTTATGTTATCAAATCAAGAAACGGACGAGCTAGGTTTATTATCCCGGCACGTATGGATTACGAAAGACTAGTAATATCACAAGCACAATGACAAAAGATAAAAAAGAAGTACCGCAACATCCTATGAAATTACTTATAGGATTTAAAACATACAAGATAGAACATAAAGATTTATCTGAGGATGACTTACACGGATATGTAGACCTTACTACTAATGTAATTTACGTAGACCCTAACCAATCTGATTCTGATTATAGGGGAACACTTTTACACGAGATTACTCATGTTGTGTTTCATATGTTCGGATTAGGAGATGATGATGAGATGCCCGGAATCAAGAATGAATTCCTAACTACCATCACGTCAAACGGTTTCCAATTGTTTGCATCTTTGAATCATGAACTATTCTTATATCTGTTTGAAAAACCTTACAATCAAGATTAAATTTTTTCAATATTCAAGCTATAATATACTGAGATATGAATAACGAGATTGTACAACTATACGATACTTTTGAAGACGACTACCTTACGATATCTAAAAAGTATTTACAGATTAGTGAGCTAGAGATTGATAACACATTGATGAATCACTCTGCTATCTATGCTTACTTTGCAGGACTTCTATCATACGCTAAGCAAGTTAGAGACGAGCTGTCTATAGACTTGGACAAACAAGAGTCCATCACTATGAAGAAGAGAGCTGCCGAAATGGCTTCCACAGGCAAGAAGGTTGCACAGACTGCACTAAACTCATATGTTCTTTCAGTCCCTGAGATTGTAGAACTTAAAAATAAACTAGCAAAGGCTGACGGTAAATACACTCTAGCCAAAAGTCTAGTCAACGCGCTCGACCATCAAAAGGATTGTCTTGTGCAAATCTCTGCTAACAAAAGAGCAGAAGCAAAACTATTTTCAACTAATTAACAACTAATAATAACATGGTAAACATCGAAGAACTACGTAAAAAATATAATCAAATCAATAAGCAGCCTGCTGCTGACACTCAAGACTTCCTTAAGAAGTTTTTGATGATGGAAGAAGGTACGACTCAGGTAAGGATACTTCCTGGAAAGACTGAGGATGACAACTTCTATGCAGAGACAGGCATTCACCGAATCAATGATAAGAACTATCATTGTCCTAAAGTTCAAGGGCATGAGTGTCCTTTATGTGATTTAAGTTTTAAATTATGGAACACTAAGGACGAGGGTAACATGAGCATTGCTCGTCAAATCAAAGCTCGCAAGCGTTTCTATTTAAACGCAGTAGAGCGTGAAACAGGTGAGGTCAAAATTCTATCTGTAGGTATTAAGTTATTCAGTAAGATTTTAGACTGCTTCTTTGATGATGACTACGGAGACATTACTAATCTTAAGACAGGTAATGATTTTAAAATCGTAAAAGATAAATCAGGAGAATGGCCAAACTATGATAAGTCTTCTCCAAAACCTGCGAAATCAGAAGCGGGCACAGACCAAGAAGTGGCAGTTTGGATGGACAAGCTTCACGACATTCAAGGTCTGGTAAAACCTGCATCTTATGATGAGTTAAAGTCTTTGTCCCTAGGGATTACAGGAGACGATATTGTGGAACAGGCGAGACAAGCTGCAGATGTAGTTACATCGTCTGAAGAAGATGGAGAAGATTACCTAAAACACTTAAAGGGACTTAAGTAGAAACATTTTTTGTTTGGGGGTTACTCTAGAATACTATCAGTGCATCGCGTGTACTAAATCAAAAGATTCACGGAGTAACCCTTTTTCTTATTATGAAAGATAAATTAAAAATATTAGTGGTAGCAGCAAACGAAGGTGGCTGTAGTTATTACCGTGCGTTAATGCCTTTTGGTAAGTTACAACAACATTGTGCTGATGATGTAGAGGTTCGGTTTAATCAGAACCCTTTAGGGTGGAATGCAGAGACAGGAGCCATGAGTGGAGAGTTTGAAGATTTAGAATGGGCTGATATCATGATGACACAGAACATATCTAACTTCGGACCTCAGTTTATGATAGAGCTGTATAAGAAAGCAAAAGACCATGGTTGTTTTATTCATTACGATACTGATGATTTACTTACCAATCTTTACAAAGGTCATAGGCTTTACGATGTGTATCAAGAAAGAAAACTAGATGAGCTAACCAAAGTTCTTTATTATAACGCTGACCTTGTAACAGTAACACAAGCTAAGTTCGCACATCGCATATCTGAATTTTGTTCAGGTACTTTAGCAGTTATTAAGAATGCTATTGATTTCGATTTACCTTGTTGGAATTTACCGAGACAGTATAGAACTAAATCTAAACAACCATGTAGGATTGGTTGGGTAGGAGGTATCCATCACGAACAAGATGTAAAACAGATTAGAGGTCTAGGTCTTAGCCTTAACGGTAAAGTAGGTCCTGAGAAAGTTTATTGGCAATTCTTTGGTAGACCTCCACTGACTCCTGATGTAGACCCTAATGATTGGCAACAGAATGTATGGGATGAATACCAAAGGTTGCTAACAGGTGGAACTAAGCATAGGAATTGGTCAGTATACAACGCAATGTCTTCGGATAGGTATGGAGCTTTTTATAGAGATATAGACGTAGCTATAGCTCCTCTTGAATGGAATGATTTCAATGATTCTAAATCTGAGATTAAGTTAATGGAAGCAGGTAGGTATGGGTTACCTTTAGTAGCCACTGATTGTGGATGTTATGATGAGGTTATTGAAAATGGCGTAACAGGATATTTAATATCAAAAGAAAATAAAATAGGAGATTGGGTTAAGGCTTTATCTAAATGTA
>Ga0209645_1001646_pt1 | contig 11024 bp, 12 predicted proteins | sample ETNvirenome_6_30_FD_184070 | JGI IMG/M metagenome (GOLD analysis project Ga0209645, IMG submission 184070) | Marine viral communities from the Pacific Ocean - ETNP_6_30 (SPAdes) (version 2) | ecosystem: Environmental > Aquatic > Marine > Oceanic | place: Pacific Ocean | collected 2013-06-19
CGCTAAGTTTGATAGCAGCTGTACCGCCATCGTAGTTAACGTTACGGATGCTTGTTTCGGTCGATACGGTTGACAGACGAGCGAAGTCGCTGATTACACGACGAAGACCAACATCAGCAACAAGGATAAGACCATTGGAAACGCCATTAACCTCAAAGATGCTTGAGATAAGGTCGTTCATTGCGGTCTCGCTAAACTCAGCGCTACCTGCCTCAGTGGTCGAGTAGATGCTGCTTGCTGGAGTCTTGAATCCAGCTGGTACGGTTGTGTCAGCTGCTCCGCTATCAATGAATCCACCAAGACCTGTCATCTTGTATGGTGTCGTAGTACCTGCTGACTGCTTTACGTTAGCCGAGCAGAGAGTTGCCTCAACGTCACGCTTCAGTTCGCGGATTGCTTTAGCTTCAGCCTGTGCAATCTTGGCTGGACCAACGGAATCAACGGCCTCTTGGAGGTCGGATACACGGTAATCGCGGCGGAACTTCTGGGTGTAGTTGCCCATACGTGCGCGTCCTGCGAACTGGTCAGTGAAGGTTGTTACGTCATCACCTTCGACGATACCAGCGGTGCTAGGGCTATCAAGGCTATCAACTGTCCACTCGCTGTATGTTGCAGCAGCGCGTGCTTTCTGTGCAGAAGAAAGGACTGGTGTTTCTTCGGGTGCAAGAATAGTCAAGACGTCAGTCAAGTCCTCACGATTGGAAACGGCCGATCCAGGATTGGTTGTATCATATGTATTTGAGAATGCCATAGTGTTATTAAATTATCGGTTCTTAAGTTGTTGAGTACGGAATTTGATGAAATCAGATTTATCACCAGAGGCCCTGTATTGTTCAACGAGCTTTGAGATTGCTTTCTTTGTGGGATCCTGTGGCTGCTCTGATTGAGCTGCCGCTGACTTGACCGATGCAGGGGGATTAAGCTTGGGCGCTGCCTTTGGCTTTTCCTCCTTGATTGGCTTACGACCATAAAGGCTGTTAGCTGCGTGAGCCATAAGGTACGGCATTTGTGCCGAGACATCGGGCGGTAAATCCTTAAGCATTGATTTAACGCGCTTGTCCTGCATTATTGCATTGTACTGATGGCGTACATCGTTGTCCTCGCCGGACAACCAAGGTAGCTCCTCGATTGCCTTAGCCTGGAATCCCTCCTTGAGCTGTTCGCCCTTGATGGAATCCTGGATGACCTGCATTTGTGCTGGAAGGAATTTATCTCGGCTTTTGCGTGAGTTCATAAGAGCCTTACGCACTTCAGCCTTTGTCATTTCCTTGTCACCTACGGTGGTCACCACGTCTTCTGGTCCGTATCCGTCAGCATTGAATAAGGTTTCCTCAGCCCATTCGATAACAGAATTAACCTCATCGTACTTCTCTTGAACCGATTCGATGGTATCAAGGGATGAGAATGGGTTGTTCTGAACCTTGGGTGCGGGCTCCTTTGTTTCGCCGCTTTCGCGCATCTTGGATTCCAGTATTGCAATACGTTCCTCGGCTGCCTTACGTTTAGCCGTAAGTTCGCCGAATCGCGCTACAGCACGACTGCCAAGTTTCTCGGATAGTTCCCGAAGATCCTCTTCGGACATATCATCTAGATCCAACTGTGAAAGAACATCTTCGGAAGAGCTCTCAGTTTCTTCTTGTTCGGTCCCTTCGCTGTTTTCAGCCTCTTGACCTCCCTCGGTTTCTTCTGGTTGCTCTGACTCGTTTGCCTCTGTGGACTCCTGTGCAGTTTCCTCAACGTTTGGTTCGGCGGGAACTTCCGCTACCTCCTCGGTTGGTTGGGCTGCTTTCATTTGCCCTAAACGTCTGACCGCGAAGTCAGCCGCTGATATATTAGTATTTTCCACTGCGCTTTCTACGGATGCAGCGATCTCCGTTACTGTTTCATCTGACATAATTGTTATTTCCACTCCTTAACGCCGAGCGATGGCGATGAAAGTATTTTAACACACCGCGCAAGCCTACTTTAGACTTTCACCGTGAATTAGCCTTATGCTCCTCCAATTGCACATTTGCAGCACTTGGTCATAGGTCAGAATACGACCAGAGATTTGCTGTATTTGAGCTGAGTCCGCATTGTGCAACTCCTCAATGGTTTCCTCTCGGAGCTGCTCTATCATCTGTAGGAATCGAGCAAAGCACTCGTAGTTAGATAATTGCTTAAGGTCTTCTTCTAGTTGCATAATTATTCCGGGTTACCAGTGGCCGTATTGAACACGTGGTTCTTGTGGGTGAAGTTATTTATGTTCTGGGATTTGTCCTCCTTTGCCTTCCTTGTTCGGAAGCCAGTAACATTAAATGCTTGGCTTGGCCATCCTTCCTGCTTCGCAAGTTCAGCGAACGCATCATCACGTGTAGCAATCGCTAGGGCGTGCCGCGCCCTTTGGCGATCCTCATTCGTGAGGGGTTTTTGTTTGTCGTAACGAAGATTACCGTCCTTGCCCACCACTTGGTACTGCTTATCAGCTTTTAGGATTCCCATTATGCTGTAATCCCCATCGGTGAGATAGGCGTTCTTAAATACCTTACGACCCTTGTAGTCCCTCTTATCCTTTAGGTACTTCCTGCGGTTAATGATGCTCTTGGCGACAAGTGCCATTCCTGGCACGCCCTCGCCCCTTGCTTCCAATGCGATTGCATCAACAAGGTAATTCACCACATCATCCCTGCGCTTCTGCTCCGCACGGTCAATGCCGTACTGAGCTGCGCTCTTGTTTGCAACCTTCTGCTGCTTGCCTTCTGCCATATTACTGCTGTGTAAGGTTCTGTGTCTGGATGTTTCCGACACTTGCCGCAGATGTACCATACTGTCCGTACTGTGTGGCATTGATTTGCTGCTGTTGAGCAAACTGATACTGACCAGCGTACTTCTGCAAACGAACCGCAAAAGCCTCGTCCTCCTGTAGCCTCTTCGCAATGTCCGGCTGGTTTGCGTACTGGCTGATGATCTGCATAGCAATTTGACCACCATTTGGACGTGCTGGCATTTCCATACCTGCGTAAATCTTGGAAAGGTCATCCGTTACGAATCTAGTGATTTGCTCCGCTGCTTGTTGTGCTGGCTGAAGGATATTGTCAGCAAGTACTGGATCAATGCTTGATGCGGCAACATCAAGTAATGCGTCCATATTGATTCGACCATTACGATCCATTTGAGTCAATGCAACAACCTGCTGTAGCTTCTGCTCCTGTGTGGCTGGATCAGTGTTCAGCACATCGTAGCTGATCATAATGTCGAAGTTCTCATCCGCGCTGCCCTTTGTGAATGTCATTGGGTTAGCGTTGCCAGTAACTCGGAAGAAGATTTCGTCGGGACCAAATCGCTGGAAGCACTTAAACGCCATAGCCATTACCTCGGCTGAGTGGCTTAGGAACTTATCCACAAGGAACTGCTTTCGGATTCCGCTGATGCTTGAGGTTTCGTCTAGACCCACAAGTCGGTCAGCCTGTTGCTCAAGTGTTTGCTCAATCTCAATCGATCCAGTTGGCGGAGGTGGCGTAGGCGCGAAGTCCAGGTCACCCTTCCGGCGATATGGGATCATACGCCCAGGACCCCAGTCCGTGGGCGCTTGTCCTACTGGATGAAGAATCGGGGGAAGTGTTGCTACGCTGTTACGATCAACGCGGGAGTCACGCTCTACTTTGACTTGGTTCTGAATGCCGCGAAGAACATCCGGAACTGTCATTGTGTCATACAGTCGTTTGCTGTCCTCGGACAGCTTGGTTACCACGACTGGGTAGTCCTCGTATCCGTTCAGTAGCTCGAACTTAGCGAATCCCTGTGCTTGATCGTTTCCACTGAAATTGCGGTGAAATACAGTGCAGTAGATTCCTTCGGCTCCATCCTCTGGATCAACCAGTCTTTGGTAGCCGTGAATGAGCTCAATCAGTTCGTTTGCCTCGTAGGCATTGTCCGTGAGTCCAGTGCTTCGGCGACCTTCCTGCTCGCGCTCAATACTGTCGGTGTTAACGCCTCGGTAATGGTCAATGATGTAATCAACGAAACCTTGATCCCAGTTATCGGTGAGTACCTTGTTCTGCAATTCCTGCGGTGTGTAGTAAGTTTTCCAGAAGCAGTAAGGCGCTCGCTGCGGATCAGTCACGTACGGGGGGAAGAAGAAGTCCCCATCGGGCGCAAGGGTCTTGACCTCTGGCGCATCAATTTGTCGGCGCACAACTGGCAATTTAGCTACCCCTTTTTTGCGTAATGTTTTGAGTGCTGATTTGGCTCTTTTTGTTGTAACGCCTGGAAATGTTCCCTTCATTAGCTCAACCAATGTATCATCGGCTTCACCCGATTGGATCAGTTCCGCGATCTCTGGGGCAATGCTGGCTATTTGTTGTAGGTCTAGTTCCTGTAGGAATGATCGATCCTCTCTGTGCCAGCCAACGTAAGTAATAAGAATACCGCGCTCAAGGAGGTAATTAGCGCCTAGTTCCATCTCGCGGGCGAATCGCGGAATGTATCCGCTGGATACCATCCACTTTAGGAAGCTTGAAACAAGTTTAGCCCTACCGATATCGGATACCTCGGTAGGGAACGCGCGTACATTGGCTCGGTTCAGTGAAGCAACAAACAACGACACTAGACGAGTAATGCGCTCATCGATGACGTGACTTTCCATATCTGATGCGCCCTCCCAGGGGAATGCGTCAGCTCCGTGCTTGCGGTGGTCGCGGCTCTTGCCGGGCCACCAATTACGGCGATCATCGTAGCTCGTACGGCATAAATCGAAATATGACTCCAGCTCCGTTACGGTTTGGTCATAAGCGTAGCGCAACGTTTCAATGCTGGGCTTCTTTTCGGCATAGGTTAATGCCTTAGAAATATTTTCGTTTTCCATAAATGCTACTAATATATCATACTTGGCAAGGCTCTATTGTCGTTTGGGCGCCTTGATCCATTTAAACTTAGGTTGCTGACCTGAATGGTCAGCCTCGAAGTAAATTACCTTACCTGTAAGTTTACCAGAAAGGGCAAGCGGAATCTGCACTGGTAGCTTCCTTGTGTCCTCCTTGGTCTTAACCATTACGTACCTTGGGTTCGGTGCTTGAGCCACAACGATACCCCTGTGAATACTTACCATAGGGATCAAGTCATCGATCAGTACCTGTCCCGCCTCCGAGAGCCAAAGGTTCTTACCTTTGCCCGTAACCATATCCTCCTCGAGGTTGTTCATTACAATCTCGTGGATTTCGTCAAATGTAATACCGTACTCCTTTGCTAGAGCCGATAGTCTTTTCTTAGCCATATCAGTATCCTCCTTTGTTTTTCTTGGTTGTTAGCATTGAAGTACTGGAAAGGTAGTCCGGTCCTTCTCCTCCGTTGGACATCCGCAAGTATCGGATAACGTCGAAGAAGTCCTTTAGGGCTTCGTCGGCTTTTCCTTGTGAGTTATAGTTAATTAAGCTGTCGATGAGATTGCCGCAGTCACTGTGAATAAAACAGATTGGTCGGTTGGCCTCATCGATGCCTACGTTTGGATTGTAGTTAAACCAGTCATCAAGGGCAGCAATGCCCTGCTCCTCCATTACACCACTGGACGGAATGAAGCTCACCCCGTAGTCATAGAAGGCCGTGAACAGGTCATCATTGTTCTCATTCTCCCTAGCGAAGAAGCGGGAGTCACCAATTCTCTCGGTTACCTCTATTCCCAGCTCCTCCTCAATTTCATTGAAAAGTTCGCAGTACCCTTCGACGTTTAGACCAATCTTCTTAGAAGCTGGTCCGTACTTCCACTTGGGGTCACCGAACAATGCCCATTCCCCGTAGGTAGCCCTATCGGGCCACTCCCTGCGTATGAACACCTCGCCAGTCTGTGATACCCCAGCCCAGATCATAGTGTAGTTCCTTGCTCCAGCGGGGTCAACTACCTGATACCAAGTTAATTCCTTGCAATCAGGGAAGGTCATTCCGTATTTGTTAGGTATCTCGTTGATGACATTGACCTCTGTGTTGAAGTAAGGGAGCAGTGAGTTCGCCGATTTTACGGGTAGCCCATATGCGCGAACCTTGATTTCGTCCTCCGGTCTGCCTTGAAGATCCTTGGCAATACGCTCGTATCCGCCGAATGGATTCTCGTCGGAGTGCAGGTAAACAACGGCCGCGTCCCGCGATGGACTGTACTGAGCGGTGGGTACTGGCTTCCCGTCCAGCAGTTCGGCTGGGCGGGTCTGTAGTGTCTCGGCATTCTTAAGGTAATCAGCTATGAAGGGAGTGTATCCATCAATGGGCGTAAACCCGATCACCATCTTGGAGTCCCGCGTTGCCAAACGGAACCTCAGCGTATTGACCAGTGCGGCATCACCAAGGTACTCGTCAAGCCAGGCTCCGATATTGCTGTTCTGACCAGCCTTGATTCCTGGCTTCTTGAAGCCGAACTCGAATCCCTCAAGGATTGTGGAATTGTTGCTGAACTGCGTGTAGGTCTTGAAGTCCACGCGGGTTCTGGTATCAGGGAAGATGAATGAGCTCCCAGTGAACCCATTCTGCATACTGTAATTGATGTATCCCTCGATGCTCTTGGTCTTCTTCTTGAACTCCTTGGGCATCATTTCCCAGATGGCAGCCTGCTGAACCTTCACTGATGTATCAGCATTCTGGGAGAAGCACACAATATGACCATCAGTATTCTCGGAGACAGCCTGCATTACCAGCTTGGCACATCCAGTTGTTTTACCTGAGCGATTGCCCCCTAGGGCAAGGCACTCATTGAACTCCTCCAGTGCGCTCCGTATGCGCTCCCATCCTGGCAGATCGAAGCCGTGACGTACTGGGTCATCGGTACTTGCCTTGATCCTTCCCTCGTGAGCTAGATACAGCTGCTCAAGCAGCTTTGGATCCCTCTCGGCCAGTATTACAATCTCCTCGTCAGAAGGAGATGGTAGGCAGGGATGATCTGTGAAGGTCAGCTCCATTACACCTCTTTGCCATTCACCCGTACCTTGATCTTGCGATCAGTGGGCTTCTTTGACCAATCAATGCTGTCGTGGTTCCTGCTTTGCTTCTCTGGGTTATGACCCTTTCGTGGTGCACATCCTTTTCCCATAGTTATTCCTCCTAGTCATCTAGATCATCGTCGTCGAACCACATTAGCTCGCAGTCCTCCATCTCGGATTTAAGCTCATTCTGGGCTTCACTCATCAGCATTCGACCTACTCGAAAATTGGTGTAATCATAGTACAGGTCACCCCTCTCGTTCATTACAATGAAGCAGAAGCTATCAAAGTGCTCGGACATTATTGCCCGAAGCTTCTCGTACACGTCCTGCTTGTCATCTAGGTCATCAGTCACTGGTATCCTCCACCTCTATTACTTCAGCACTCTTCATCTTCTCGATGCGGGACCTAGCGGCAGCTAGGGTCTCCTCGTAGTCCTGCTGGGTTATTACTTGCCGATCCTCGGTGATCTGGCTTGCCTCCCCACGGGAGGTCATAGCCTCACGGAATGAGTTAGCCTTGGCTATTGAAAGTTCCTTGAGATCCCTAAAGGTGACATCGAACTCAGGATCCGTCTCCATCTTGTCGCGCACCTTCTCAATCAGATCCTCCTCCAGGGAGGATATGTTCATATAGTTCTTCGCCGATATCTTGCCGGCTATGTCTCTAAGATGACCAAGATGGTCAGCATAATCCACTAGAACATTTAGAACTGTTTGCCTCGAGTAGCCGTACTTCTTGACCAGTGCGGTCTGGCTGGTTCCCTTGCTGTACAGGTAAAGCATCTTTGCCACCTTGTCGGGATTGTACACAGAGAGGCTCTTGATCTGCTGGAGCTCCTTCACCGAAACAACCTGCTCGATGGCATCCTTGATGCCCTCCATTAACTGCTGCTTGTTGTGATCCTCCTGTTCCATAATGAGACTGAATCTCATTATCATATGTACGTCAACCATAAAAAAGCACTTGACCTAGAGGCTTGGCAGGTGTGGTATGATATTATCACATAGTCCAGAGGTAAGCCCCAATGCGGGTGAGAACGATCTCCGAGGATAGCCACTCGTATGACAGTAAACTACACGGCACTGCGTTAGGATAATGGACTCCTGGGAACAGGGGGACACCACGCGCGGTATAGGTTGCTGCCCCTGAAGTAGCGTGAAGGGCAGCTTAAAATAATGCCTGTGACTTATGGATGACTCTTCGATAATACCTAGTCCGACCCTTGGGTCTATGTCACGGATGCTTCGCAGCATAGCGAAGCTGTATCTGCTCATAAGGAGCTAATCGCCAGTACGCGCCACCCAGCCTTGGGGGCTGGTGGCTAAGAGCCCTTGAGGGGGATATTTTTTTAGGGCTCGATTTATGTATATAAATATAAAATGATTTTGCATTTTGAACCACCCCCACCCCTATAAGCTGTATCCAGGATTTGGATACGTGGACCGGCGTATCGAGAATCTTAATACGTGTATTCAACTTATGGATACGTATTCAAAAAGTGAATACGTGTATTCAAAATCCGGATACGTTAGGCAGTGTATTCAAAAAGTGAATACGTGTATTCAAAAAGTGGATACGTTTCGCGCGCAAGTTGCGTTTTTCTTTCAGTGAGTCCGATACATTCAAGGCGTCACTTAGGCATCACTTTTCCTCAAATCCCCATTTCCTTACGGTGAAAAGAATAGGTTTTCAGGCTTAGTTTGAAAGTTTTTTTCGCTTGTAAGTTGTTACCATTCAATAACTTATACTTTTCTAAGAAAAAAAGTTGAAAAAAGTTCTTGCTAAGATCAGAGGAATGTGAGTTTATATTGGCATCGTTTAATTACGGTATCTTTGACATAGCACTTTTGAAATGCGACCGATTTTGAAAAACTCCCTTTTGGGTTGAGGTGGAAACCGACAGAAGAACCGCTCGCGGGACTTACTCGAAAAAGCTTTTTGAATGAATTCGCACGTAGATTTTGCGACCTTTATGGAAGTTGCATTGCTGAAAAAGAGAGGCTTTGCACGCTCGGTTTAAATTTGCCGAGTCCCGCGAGGCAATCTGGAAAGATTGTTTGGGGATTGAAAGCATAACAGAAAAATTGGACTAGCAACCTAGTTTTTCAGCAAGGAGTGCGTAAGAGCATTTGGCGACTGATAGCTCCTTGCAATGGTACTACGCAAACGCCTTCCCGTGGCAGTACCGTTACGGCAACTCAGCCAACTAAGTTTGCATAAATAATATGAACTACAATACCTACACACCAAAGAATCGCAAATGGGAGTGGAATGCATCCAAAGGATACGCAAGCCGCAATCTCAATTGCCCTGCTCAGGCTAAATCAAAGGCTAAGGCAGCAAAGACTATTGCCCGCAAGGCAACGAAAAACGTAACCATCAAGGCAACAGTCACACTCGAATCACTCGGATTGTCCTTCACGCCAACAGCAGTCCGCCAGGCTACAATCGTCGGATGAAAAGAACACGCAATCCATTTGACCCAAATCTGCCAATCAAAGTGTACTGGAATCTGCACCGCAATCTGTACTCCATACAGCAGCGCGGCCTAGTGGTCGGTCACACTGATAAAATTGCCCTAAGAAACGCAACCTTCAAGGTCAATCAGGCTGGCAGGAATAGAGTCCTCAAGGAGAAAAAGAAAAATGTCCACGCATTTGTGGTCGGACTTATAGATGAGAGACCCCAACTCTTTTGGGACGTAAAGATCGTATACAATCCGTACAAGTACAATTCCTTTAGGCTTTGGTCGAATGACACAAAAACAGTCAAAAGGTGTTCTTCTGTACTCCTAAGTACACGAAATGGAAGGAGTGAAATCCTGGCGCAACGAAATTTAGCCTGCCTTGCCTAATGGCAGCAGGCACATTAACTGAAAAGTACAATGAAAACAAAAACGAAAATATACAAGCACGACTATCTCCTCAAGGTTCCTAACAATGAAGCCGGATGGGAGTTAATCAAGACACTGCGCCAACAAGCCAAGGCTTGTGGCTCGAAGTACAAGATCGTACCACGTGGAAGAAAGCCCAAGACGCGTTGGGGGATCCGCCCATCAATTCCATTGGATGAAGCCAAGGAACTAGCAATCTACATCAGAGAAAAATAATGAACAGAATCATAAGCACATCGGATGACGAGATCCGAGACAACCTGACGGCTTGGCTTAAAAAAGCCAGCCGAGCCAATGTCCGAGAGGGCAAGGCTTGGTACAAGGATGCCCAAAAATTCGCCAAGCAATTAGCAAAGGAATACGGCATAGAGAAGTACACAGCTGCTGGCGTAATCTCGGCGCTCTCCCCGAACAACAAGTGGGAGCGAAACAAGTTCGACGCAAACGCAATGGTACACGCATACGTTAACGGACTAGGCATTGATACCTTCAATGTTTGTACGTACGGAGCCAATAAGCGAAAGGCTTGGCGGATCCTTGGCGGTGGCGTGCAATTGACCGCGAAATCACCCAAGACCCACGCATTCGCAATGAATGTCGGAAGGCTTTCATCTAAGCACGTAACCATTGACAAATGGCATTGCCGAGCGTGCCTACTAAGCCCATCCGATGGGGTCAAACAATGCCAAGAGACACTAACCCCGATCCAGTACCGTAGACTAGAAGCAATCACAGCCGAGATCGCCGAGAAGCGCAAGCTGAAGGCTTACCAGGTACAAGCAATCATATGGGTAACAATCAAAGAAGCGTGGGATCGCTAAGATATGAGACTAATACATCACAGCACTGACAACGAAATGCAAAGCAAGGTAATCGAATGCAACCGCAAGATCGCCTTCTGGGAAGACAAGATGTTCACCGCAAAAATAATGATGCAATCCTGGCAGAACAAAAAGAAGCGATTATTTGCAACTCACTGCGAGCTTTGCGGCAAGGAAGACAAGTACCTTGATCGCGGTATGTGTATGGACTGCATCAAAACCGAGTACGCTGACAGCGACAACATTTAACCAATACAAATATGAAAGACCAAAAAAAGTACAACGGGTGGAGCAACTACCCAACGTGGCGAGTAGCCCTCGAGGTATTCGGCGAGCTTCCACCCGAATTTGAGAAGGTGACCTCGAGAG
>Ga0209645_1001647_pt1 | contig 11024 bp, 6 predicted proteins | sample ETNvirenome_6_30_FD_184070 | JGI IMG/M metagenome (GOLD analysis project Ga0209645, IMG submission 184070) | Marine viral communities from the Pacific Ocean - ETNP_6_30 (SPAdes) (version 2) | ecosystem: Environmental > Aquatic > Marine > Oceanic | place: Pacific Ocean | collected 2013-06-19
ATAACCACCATTATCAAATACCGCAGTAACACTAATAACATCTGCATTAGGATTACGTGCCAGTGCTACTTGACGTGCTTCCTGATAATCACGGGCTTCTACATATTCATCAAAAACTTTACCAGCAACATAGAGTTGAACTTTGCAACGCATGATGTTCCTTTGATTACTTTAGTATTATAGCAGAGAGGAGCAGGGTGTCTGCTCCTGGTGGACGGTTTATCGATTGGTCACAGACCAGAATCCCAGACGTAACCTTTACGGATACAATTTTCTTTCAGTCCACTGAAATGATAAGCAGCAATGTCCATACCATTTCCATAGTTTCGGTTAATATTTTGTAGTGCAATTCGTCCACATTTGCAGAAAGACATGGATTGATCGGGATGCATATCTTTCCACTTTTCAGTCTTAGCACATGATGCATACAATGATTCTACAACTCCATGATTCCATGTAGGTCGTACCATTTCACCCTTAAGAAAAGTTTCTAAGGAACCTACAGTAAAATCATATTTTTTGTATTTTTTTGCTTTTTTTCTTCCAGAGTATTCTGAAGGGAAGAACTCATCATCGAACATAATAACCTCTTGGGTTTAGTTGTATAGTGTAACTCTTGGTTACCTGGATATTATAGCACAATATCAACGACGTACAACAGAGATGGCAGGTTCTCCCTGCTCAAATACGGTGTCAACCACTGCCTGAACACTCTTGGCAGTGCCGATACCCACCTTATCGTAAACGGGAACACAAACCAACCCAAACGTCTTCTCAGAACCTCCCAGGCGGATCACCCTGCCGATTGATTGAGAGATTCCGATATAATCCATGTTCCGCATAAACAGAACTGCTTCCAATCCCTTGACGTTCATACCTTCGGAAAGGATAGAGTGGTGGATCACAACAAATTTCTTGTCAGGATCCTGTCCCCAGGCATTTAGAGTCTCAAAGAATACCTCACGGTTGACTTTCTTACCGTCGATGATTGCACCAGTCTTTGATGTAATCACCATCCAAGAATAACCACGTTGATAGATCTGTTGGCAGAAATCAGAGTCATCAATAAGACGAACGATTTGCTTGGTAGAACGTGCGGCAATCAGGATCTTACTGAGAGAATTGTCATCAATAGTCTCAAGCAGATTCTGTGAATCAGTCAGTTTGAAATCACCCTGAGGAAGTTCTTTCACAACAACCTTAGGAGGAAGAATGTAACCTTCTTCTACCAACTTAGGTGCAGGAACATTGCAGATGACCTGACCATAAACATCAGCATCATTCATTCCTGGTTTGAAGATAGTCACACTGTGCTTAGGAGTGGCAGTAAAGAAATACTTTCTGCTGGCACGGAATGACATATTCTCAGTGGCAGGAAAGAAGTTCCGTTTGACACTGTTGTGTGCCTCATCAAAGTAGATGTTATCTACCTGAATCTTGCTCTCATAGACTTTGTGGAGAGAGTTGTAGGTAGTAAAGATCAAAGAAGAACGATTGTTCTTCCAGCAGAAGTGATTGAAATCTTCGATTGCAGCAACTTTAGTGGTGCTAAGGTGCTTAGTCTCACCACTGTGAACGTGCAGAATCTCAACATCTTCAATGTTGATGTGCTCAAGGAACTCAGAGCAGAGTTGTTCTGCCAAGAGAATACGAGGAGCAACTACAACAATAGTAGAAATATCAAGTCTATCGATAGTATCAATGGCATCCTGAATCATGCACATTGTCTTACCACCACCGGTAGGCACAATGATCTGTCCACGATTGTGCTTAAGCATTGCGTCACATGCTTCACGTTGATGGGGACGCAGGGTGATGGTCAAGTGCTCTCCGTATCGATAGACATATTATAGCACGAAACCGCCCCTGGTGCTACCCAGTGGACGGTTCTATAAGTGGCTCAGACTCTGATCTTCAACCCTAACAAAGGTATTCTACAAAGAATTTATAGTCTTGTCAAGTATCAGAGTTGAAGTATCATTACAGTGTAACTTTGTGTGTTGGCATTAGAAGGACTGAATGTGATTCTGAATCCTGTTGTTAGTTTCTGTGCTTCTGGAACTGTATAAGATTCTGTGGTGCTTCCAGCAGAAACCATTACCGTATAGTTTGCAGATTGTAATGCAGTGCTAAAAGTAAAGTTTGCATTATTTGTACTATTTGATAATGCTAAATTATATCCATCAGTAGATACTAAAGAACCACCATCAACAGTCGCAAATGCAACAACAGGACTTATGTTTCTAAATGTGTTTGTTGATGCTCCAACTTGAATTGTATCTGTTGTCTTGTTATGAAGTAGTGCTCCAGAAACAACACCATCAGGTGTAAGTCTCTTTGATACTGCATGTCCTGTATTGGCAGATGTTCCAGGCAATGTTGCCACAATATCGATCTCTGATTGTGTCAGAGATGGTGGAATGAAATAGGAGTTCATCGTGGTTGATGCTGTTCCTACATCAAACAAACTTCTCGCATAGTAAGTATTGATACCAACTCTAGTCAGATATCTATTACCACCCTCTTGGAAACTTGATGGAATAAGAGCACCATTCGTTGTTCCAAATCCCACTGTTGCAACACCAACACTAGGAACAATAGTCAAATTGCTACTAAGGAATGTTGCTGATCCTGATTTTATTTGAAAGTTTCCATAATCAAATGGAGGTACAATACTTCCAAAATCACTTCCAATAGTTCTTTCATCAGCATATTCTGATCCGTCATCCTTATCGGAAAGAATAATTCTACTTCTTGTATAATAACCATCTCTTGCCCAGATAGATCCTTCTGCATGAGCTATTAAAAAAGATGGTCCAGTCAAGAATCCAACATTATTTGTTGTTCCAATACCAACTTCACCACCAAAATATGCGACCGTGCCAGCAGTAATACTCGCACCAACACTGAGGTTGTTTGCTACGTTTAAATTGTTGAAGGTACTAATACCAGAAACTGTATTAAAGTTTTGACTGTCTGGCATTGGTAGAGCACTACCATCACCTAAAGTGACCTCATTTACACCACCTTGATTTACTGTAAGAACACCTGCAACTCTCGCATCATTGGTGACTCTAAAGTTTCCACCCACCTCTAAGTTTTCTGTAAGTGTTGCTCCACCACGATTGATACCAACTTTTCCATCATAAGTGACTTCAAATTGTTTAGCATTATCATACTTAACGTTAAAACTCTCTGTAGTGCCTGCACCTGTGCCCTCGTGGAGGTTAATACTCACACCACCTACATCATAGTTATTGATATCTAAACGTCCTGTACCGGGTGTATAGAGCAACTGAGCACTACTATTACCAGCACCTACAGACTCACCAATACTTACAGATGAATTTGTTGTACTCGTAACAACAAGACTTGCACCAGCAGTCTTATCAATTCTTAAATCATCAAAGGTTCCGATACCAACATCGGCATTTGTGATGTTTGCCTGGGTGATTGTTCCTGTAGTAATTGTCGATGTTGTTGATTCTGTAGGACCAACAAACTTACTCGCAGTTATAATGCCAGTCGTATCGGCACTGAAACTAGAAGAAAGTGTGGATGCTAATGAAACATTGCTAGTACCATCAAATGATACTGCACTTGCTACCAAATCACCCGTGATTGCAAAATCTCTAGCATTTTGTAATTTAGTCGCCGTTGATGCAACACCAGTAAGATCTCCCTCAAACGTTGTAGCAGTAGCAACTCCTGCGTTTACATTTCCACTGAAAGTTACGGCAGTAACTATACCACTGGCAAGAATATTTCCTGCCGTCATTCCAATACCAGTGCCAGATGCAGGATCTTGTCCTATCTGTAAGGCATACAATGGATCGGTGGTTCCTATACCAACTGACTTTGTTATTGTATGAAGTCCAACTCCTTCTGAAATCCAACCAACTGTTGATATTGCAACAATATTGGTTAATCCGGATGCATCACCAACAAACTTTGTTGCCGTGATAACACCACTTGTGGGATCTATATTAACACTTCCTACTTTTAAATCATCAAAGAATGTTGCAGTCTGTGCGACACCCAAAGTTCCAGTGGTAGTTAAACCACTTATTTTTGCATTTCCTATTGCATCAATTGCTTCAGTGGGAACTGAAGTTCCAATTCCCACAAGTCCGTTCGCATTTACAACGAAGTTATCATTATCAACTTGTACACCATTCCTAAAATTAAATGACTTTCTAATATTTGCCATTATTATAAGCTTTAGAGTTATTTATCGGATAATTTTTGCTCAAGTGCGTCAACCTTGCCAGAGAGTTCCTTAATTGCCTCTACAAGGAGAGGAACAAGTTTTTCATAACGAACTGCTTTGTATCCATTATCTCTCGTTGTGACCAATCCTGGAAGTCCAAGTGCCTCAATTTCTTGTGCAATGACACCAGTATCACTTCCTTCATTATTAGTATTCTCGTTCCAATCGAATGTATTACCACTGATCGAAATGACCTTTGCAAGTGGATCGTCAATAGGTGCGATATTGTCCTTCAGTCTTTCGTCTGAAGAATAGAATGCTGTAATATCATCAGTTACACTTAAAATACCAGTAATTGTGACACCATGGTAAGTTGTTTTCAGTTTTTCTCCTTGATTACCATAATAGAGTCTTACTCTTCCACCCGAATGGATTTTTAGCATTGGATTCCAATCTTGATCAAAGAATTGGAAGGCACCCTGACCAGTTCCAGCATTTGATTTGAATATCAGTGGACCAGGACCAGCATCTTTAATTAAACTTGCAGAGTTATCTGTAATTGTTTCTCCCGCATTATCCAATTGAGAAGAGAAATCTGCTTGGTGAGAAATTTGTAAATCATTACTATCACCAAAGTTCAATTTCTTATCGTCAGGGAAATGTAAGTCCTCACCAATATAAACATCTCCACCAATACCAACACCACCTTCAACAATTAGTGCACCACTAGATGAAGTTGTTGCTGGCGTTGTATCTTTAATTACAAGTTGCTTGGAAAGAGAAAGTTTCTCTTTGATTCTTACTTCATTATTAAATGTAACTGGTCCGTCAAACTGTGAAAGGATTTGTCTAGAATCTCCACCTTCAACAATAATTCTTTCCTTAACAGTAATCTCGTCGAAGATTGCACTCAGACGTGCTGGATCTTCACCTGTAACTGTTGGAATTGGAGTATCGAATGAAGTTTCTTCACCAGTTGTTGATGACTTCTTGGTGTTACCAATGTAGAAGTCACCTCTGTTATTCATACCAGTGTAAACAACAACACCAGCAGATCTTTCCTGTGCCTGTGACAGGAATTCTTCTCTTTCGGTGAGAGTTCTTGTCTGAACCTGTGGAAGACCTGTGGAATAGTTACCAGGACCATAACCAAGATATTCAAATGTATGACCAGATGCACGAAGAATAGATGGTCTACGGAATTCAATTGGAAGTGGTCTAATCTTTCTAACTAATGCAGTATCGGAGTGTATTCCGACAGGGGATGAGAACACACCACGGAGAACTACAAGTTTATTAGTTCCTACGAGAGATGCATCTGCAACTCTCATAATCTCATCATTAATTTGGATATACGTTCCAAGTGGGAATCTTTCTGTAATTCCAATGCCCGATACACCACTGCTGTGGACAACTGGTAGATGTGTTGTAGTGACACCAACATCAGATCCACCATTACTAATAACAAGTGAATCACCAGCATAGAAACTTTGCTGTCTACGTGCTAAGTTCTCTTGACTTGAATCAGATACACCAGAGTTAGATGAGAAATAGTGTTTTAAAACAAATCCTGGTGATGCTGGTGCTACAGTTGTTTCATAAGTGAATTTAGTTTCACTAACCTTAGACTTGACTAAGAAATCACCGATATTATTAGCACTTGCATCAGTTAATCTAAACTTATTACCTGCAACTAAACCATGTGATGATGTAGTTGTAATAGTTGAAATTCCTGCGAAGAAATCAGAACTAGTTACGGATACTGATGGTCCAGGCATCAATACTACATGACCTGCCTGAATTGTAGGATCACCTGAAGTTCTTGCAATAGCAATTCTATTCTCTTGAGGAACATCAGTAATTCTGTAATATGCATCAGAAATAGTTGCGATACCTGTGAATTGTACAGTATCACCAATGTTTGTAGAAATACCTGCGGTTGAAACAACAACTGATCCATCCTGGTTACCACCCATTCTGGCATTGTCAAAGAAAAGAGTATTTCCATTTGAATATCCAGATCCGGGTGATTGAATTTCAAAAGAAGAAATTGCATTACTGGTTACACTTACAATACCAGTAGCACCTCTCCAACTGGTATATGTGTTGTTATCATAGAGTTTTACATTGTAATAAACTCCATTTGTTCTTGTACCTGATCCAGCACTATTAAGTGCGGCAGTAGAAATACCAGCAAAACCATGGTTTCTAGTAAATGTAACTGTCTGAATACCTGCACTCAATGTTGAGACTGAATTGACAACAAGTCCACCTGCAAGTTTAGTCATTACAGAATCTACAGATTCTCTTGTAATACTTCCTTTCAGATCACTGGTATGAACCTCACCAATTGGAGATGCTATTGCTTTTGATTTTGTAGATGCTGGGTTATCATCTACATTATCTCTATCAGTTTGTGGATAGAGGTCAGTAACATTTTGTCCATATTCTAAGTCAGTAAATTCTTCACTAATTGCATTATCTGCCTTCAGTGCATAGATGTGATAAACACCGTCTTGCTGATCCTCAATGTATTCATTAATAACTTCATTACGATAAACATAGAAATTGCTTTGCAGATTGTTTCTTTGATATCGTGGAAGATTTAAATCTCTGGTGCTTGTGTTATTATTAAATGTTCCAGGATTTCCAGTGGTATTAGAATAAGTAAACGACATGTTGTCGGAACTTACAGATGCAACTGTAAATGTTCCATTGTATCCACTGGTAGCAGAACCAACAGTGTTATTAGTATCCGTTACGTTAAGGATATTAACTTCTTCACCGACCTCAAGGTTGTGAGGAAGTTCAGTGATTACAGAGGAAATGCCTGCATTATGAGAACAAGTTGAAATAAATCTTGGGTTTCTATTAAAATCAAAGTCGGCGAGTTCAATTGTTGTTTTTAAATCATCAGTGTTTGTTGAGAATCCAGTTGTACTAGATTCTTGGATGACAAAGGCAGACTCTGGTGTTTTTGCATTTGTATATTCTTTAGGAATAACAACTCTGATTTTATAAATCTTCTCGTCAAGACTTCTATTATCAGGTGTTCTTTGAAGGAATGCTGGGTTTGTTTCAACTCCAATACCAGCAACACCAAGAGAATTTATAGTGCTATAAACCGTATTTGCTGCGTTAACCTTAACATACCAACGACTTTGTGATGTATCAAATTGAACGGGACTTCCTGCTTCTCCTGCACTCTTATCAGTTATTCTACTTCTAACTCTTAAACCATTTCCACTATAACCAGGAAGATACAGAGAAATACTCTTTCCATTATCAGCATCAGTCTTAGTTGCTGCTAATCTAATTTTAGGGAAGTCGGCAGTATCAGAAGAATCTGTAAGAGATATTGCAAAATAAACTCTATGTGGAGTGATGTTTCCAGGATAATCTGCATCATCACTGAGAACAACTACCTTTTCACCAGTTTGTAATCCATGACCCAATCCAACAGTTAACTTGCTATCTGCTACGGCAGTAACATTAAACTCTTTAAATGATGATGAAGTTCCATCTTGCATGAAGACGTTTGCTTCAGTTGTTGTAGAACCAATCTTTACGAATAATTTATCATCTACTTTAGCACCAACACGGTAACCCTGTGTCAATACTGGTGGTTCATCATCAATACTCTCAAATCCTTTTAAATAAAGTCTCGTATTATCACCAACTGCTGTTGTTACTCCGACATCAAGACTCAACCAATCAACATTTTCTGTTGGTTCGACAACAGATCTTGGTGGAATGACGTGTGTGATGAATGCTTTATTATCTTTCTCAAACGATGCTTTTCTAAATCCATCTGCAACCAAGGATAACTGTCCAAAGTTAGAGTTGGAGTTTGTAATTGAAGCGTCACCACCACTTTCAATAGAGAAATGTTTATTGTAACCAATTGCAAAGACAGAAACAATCTGCAAAATGGCGTCGTTAGAAACTCTGATATGAGTTTGTTCCCAACCCTGACGATAAATTGCGTTAGAGTCTAAGTGATATATCGTATTTGGATCAGTAGAAGATGCTCCATTAGATAGATTTGCTCCAGTTACTTTAGACAGAGCAATTTTATTATAACCCCTCGAACTCTCATTATATTTTGCAAAAGCACGGTCATCTTTCTGAAGTGAAATACCCGTGAACTGAGCAACAACCATTGAACGGAAACCAGATGCTTTAGAACCATCTGCGTGCATTCCGTTCATGCCAAAGACAGAACGAAGTGAAACGTTAAAGACGTATGGAGATGCGCCAGTTACGGTATCAGTTTCAATAACAACTTCTGCACTAGATGCATTTCCTGTTGCTATCAGATTTTTTTTGAATGTTGGTAAGAGATATGTAAATTTCCTAGGATCAGTTGCATCAACACTCTGAACTTTAGTTGATACATTATAATCTGCTGGAGAAACTCCACTGACCTTAATAGGAGTTCCTGCAGAAAGTCCGTGATCGACTGAAGTTGTTACTGTAACTTGATTATTTGGCGTTCCACCGTCACCGGATATGATTGAAGTGATTTCGATTGGATCTGATGCAAATGCACCGACAATCTCCCATTCTGGACGCATCTTTGCAAATCCATCAGGTTCTGCAGGATACTTACTATCAATATTTCTATTTGGACTACCTGAACCTGTTCCATATGCATTGGAGAGTTTTGCATAGAACATGTCAAGGTCAGTTAGGTCATATCCTAATACCTTATTCACACCATCTGCATATTCAAAGCAGGTTAATTTGTGGTGAGAGAAAATTGGTTTTGATTTATTGTTTGTAGAGAAATCGTTCGCATCTGTATATACAGTCGAATTCTCATTTCCATCGAAGAATGAGAACTGCCAGAAGTAACAAGTACCGGTAATTCTAAAGATTGCTGAGTTTGCTAAAGATGTATCAGTTGGGTTTGGTACATATAATGGTCTGATTTTAGTTTTTCTTAAATCAAGACCAACAATAGAGGTTCCACGAGGAACAACTACACCACCATTTACACTGTTGAACTTATAAAGAATATTATCTTCTTGTGTTAAATCAAAATTACTATTGAGATCTAAACCAAGAGTATCTGCAGCTGCAGTTTCTGCACCACTACGTGATACTACTTTTGCTCCACTATTGTCTTTAATATAAAATCCTGGTCTGTTATCAACGATGTGCTCACCAGGCATCAAAAGAATTGTAGTTCTCTCAATTAAATCATTATTATTTCCCTTTACATAAGAAAATCTTGCCGACTCTAAAATTGCTCTCTGAATTGTTTTAAAGGGTCTTGCAAGAGAGTTGCCAGTATTATCAATACTATCAGTAGAGTCTAGATCTGCCGGACTTACATATAAGATGCGACCTTCAGTGTTTTTGATAAAATTATCTAGTTTATTCAGAGGCATGGTATTACTGCTTCTATACTATTTGCTATGATTTATTTATCCTAGCAAATCCTCCTCATCATAGAAAGGAACTAAGTCTTCTGGTAGAATTTGTGGGTTTGATATCTCTACTGGATCGAAACAAGGATGTGCCTGTTCTAATATCAAATACTGAGATCCTCTATAAACATCATCAACCTCATAACTTTGATTTTTATTTGCTTCTTCTACCAAATCTCGATCATATAAATGACCATCGGGCATTTCATCAAACGTAAAGGGTATATTATTCAAAAAATACATCTTTACTATCATTCTGTCATCGTTATACCAACAGTGCTTCGTGCTTGCTACAAATGACATAAGTTCTTCCTTTTTGATATTTATTTTACATACCATCAATCATTTTGATGGTGTTTGTTAAGACATTTGACCCATTAATGCACATCTGGTCTGTGGTTTTTTCTTTTGGAGAATGACTGATGCCACCAATTGATGGAACAAATATCATACCCATTGGACAGAAGGTAAAGTTCTGTGCATCATGTGATGCTCTTGAGGGCATATCAATATATTTTAGGTCAAGATCCCAACATGCATTGGAAATGTGTTCCATAATTTTCTTATCACACAGTGCGGGTTCTGACTGGTGAGAGATTTCATATCTTAAATCAAACTTCTTACATACATCTTCTACAAAACTCTCCATCGTATCTGCATATAAATCTCGTACCTGTAATGTAAAGTCAACACGACCAGGAACAACACTAAATGCATTTGGATGAACATCTAGTACACCAACAGTTGCAACCAATCCATCACATTCTTGTGCTTTCTTATTGATGTAAGTGATGATCTCCGCAGTCTTTACGAGAGCATCATCTCTCATATTCATTGGTGTGGTTCCTGCATGATTCTCTTGTCCAAATACAGAAACAGAGCATCTTCTCTGTCCTACAATACCCTGAACAATACCAATGTCTAGTTGCTGAACATCCAATACTGGTCCCTGCTCAACATGAAGTTCAACAAATGCCTTGATATCTGGTTTTTTTGAGCAGTATCCAACTGATCCACTCATTGTATTTTCTTCATCATCGAAGATTACAACTTCTAGTGGATGCTTTAACTTACCTTTTAGTTCTCTGGCTGCTTCTAATCCTGCCAAAACACCCAGAGCACCATCATACTTACCGGCAGTTGCTACAGTATCTGTATGTGAACCAGTAACAATGGGAGAACCAGAACCAGGAAGAACTCCTCTTATGTTACCATAGATGTCTTTATTTACGGTCAAACCGTCTTCCAACATCCACTTTATCACAAGTGATTTACCTTTGATATCTGCTTCACTGTGAGCAGGTCTTGGTAAAGTCTTCGAAAGTTCTTCGATGCGTTCAATGAGTTTCATATTTTATTTTTATATAGTGCGAGTAGGG
>Ga0209645_1001648_pt1 | contig 11020 bp, 9 predicted proteins | sample ETNvirenome_6_30_FD_184070 | JGI IMG/M metagenome (GOLD analysis project Ga0209645, IMG submission 184070) | Marine viral communities from the Pacific Ocean - ETNP_6_30 (SPAdes) (version 2) | ecosystem: Environmental > Aquatic > Marine > Oceanic | place: Pacific Ocean | collected 2013-06-19
AAACCGATCAGCGAAAAGAACACGAAACATTTGTAAATTAGGGAAACTAGCAGACTACCGAAGAATCCTAACAGGATCACCAATAACAAAATCTCCATTGGATCTATATACACAATGTGAATTCTTAAGTCCAGATCTTTTAGGTTTTAATTCTTTTTTTACTTTTCGTGCTAGATATGCAGTTATGCAGCAGATAGAAATGGGTGGTCGTCAAATGTTGTTTCCTAAATATTATACAAATCTTGATGAACTCACACAAAAGTTAAAAGGTTTTTCTTTTAGAGTTAAAAAGAAAGATTGTTTAGATTTACCAGATAAATTGTATACTGTAAGAAAAATTAACTTAACTGTAAAACAAGCTGAAATATACAAAAGACTCAAAAAATTTGCATATGCAACAATTAATCAAGATGAAGTTAGTTTTGCAAATAAACTAACAGAAATACTAAGACTTCACCAGGTAACAAACGGTTTTGTTAAATCAGATGATGGTACAATTCAAGTATTTGACGATTGTCCAAAATTAAAAGAATTACTAGACATCTTGGAAGAGACAGAAGGTAAGTTTATAATATGGGCTAATTATGTACAAAACATAAAAACTATAATTGAAAAAATTAAGGAGAAGTATGGTGCTGACTCTGTGGTTTCGATTTTTGGCGAAGTTTCAACGGAAGATAGGCAACAAGCTGTCTCCCGTTTCCAGAATGATAGTAGCTGTCGTTTTTTTGTTGGTAATCCTTCCACCGGTGGTTATGGTCTTACTCTTACAGCTGCCTCTTATGTGGTTTACTTCAGTAATTCATACAACTTGGAAGTCCGTGAGCAAAGCGAAGATAGAGCTCACCGAATCGGACAAGAGAAAAATGTAACTTACATAGATCTAATAACAGAAAATACCATTGACGAATTTATAGTATCAGCTTTAGATAAAAAATTAAAATTAAGTGCAGAAACTTTAGGTGAAGAAGTTAAGAAGTGGCTAAAGTAGAATAGTATTGATCTACTTTTTTAAACCATTTATCTTCATATTCAGATAATTTAGATTGATCCATTTTAAAACCTTGAAACAATAAATCTTTAGTGCATATAGCTATAAAGCCTTGCAAGATCTCGCCATGTTGCTTCTTATGTGCTAAACTATATGCTGCAATTTGGTAATAATAATCCTCTATCCACTCTTCTCTTTTAGGTTTATTTGACTGTTTAAAGTCAATTATCGTAGGTTTATCGTCAAATATACCTACTAAATCAGTAGAACCTGCCCATTTATCTTCATATGCTAGGTTTACCTCGCTTCCAAATATAGTCTTTAATGGGCCTAAGCCGTCCTCTATGACCTTATGAGCCATTAACCTGGCCTGTGCACCCTCTTTTGATAAATTGAAGTATCCTACGCCATTTATGTAGTTTTCAAGCACATAGTGCATCTCTGTACCTCTAGTAGCAGCTTGATTCATAATTCTTTGAGCTTCTTGATGACCTACCCGTTCTCTCCATGCGTCTAATCCTGCTTTCTTTTCTGGGCTTTGTGTTGCTGACAAGATTGTTGTAACAGAAGGAACTTTCTTTTCCCCTACCTTGTAGGTTCGTGGTCCGTGATCATCGTCACGAAAGTAATTACCATAAGAATATTTATTATTCCACTTGTAGTCTGTAATTGTGAATTTGTTTTCTTCTCGGATAATTTTCATCCGAGATCTATACTACATATGATTTGAAAGTACAGCTAAAAGAATTGCCCCTAAACCACCAATTATCCATTTTTCTAATCTAGCTATACGTGTTTCCATTCTATCGATTCGATCAAATGTTTGTTTTTGCATTAATCTGCAAATCTTTTCATGATATTCTATTTTTTGAAGTGCAGATTTTTTAGGCATTATAATAAATCCTTATCAACATTCTTACCAATAACAATCTCACCACCGTCTTTCATAAATGTAAATCTCTTGCTTCCAACTGAACTTCTTACGGTGCCTAACTTATCAACAAATTTTTTAGATCCAAAAATTTCATCAAAATTTTTTATTTTTATAATGTTAGGGTTGTTAGTAGTTACAGCTTTTTTAGCAACATTCTTTACAGCTGTTTCAGGTGTAAAAAATTTATTCGCTCCATGCATTGCAGCAGTTATTGCAATTGCTTTACCTAATTTTTTTAATTTTGACATTATTGTGCCCTTTCTGCAATTGCTTGACTTAACGGATCGTTAGGAAACAATGCTTTAAATTTATTTGCGTTAACGTTTGATGTTAAATTTGGTACTGGTGGTAAATACGAAGGATCAACCAAACCTTGATAAGCAGGTGGTTTTGCCATTTGTATAGGTTCTAAATTAACAATTGCGTTTGCTTGTTCACCTCCAACAGTGTTACCTTGTAAAAAATTAACAGCAGATATATCTTCAGCCTGAGTGCTATTTGCAATAACTTTAGTTTCAGGAAACAATTCATCTCTAATTTTTTTTGGAAAAGCATTTGTGCTAAAACCTAGTGCAGGCACTTTTATATTTTTGTTAATCAAGTAATCTGTTACCTCTTCAAAATTTATTTTTTTAGGGTCAACGTCAGGGAAATCTTTATCTTCCTCTGCTGCCCAATTTAAAAGTTTAAACATTGATTTAGGCATATTTGTTGAACTAACAGTTTTACCTAACTTATCAAATCTTTCTAAATCTTTGTATACATCTAACATTAATTTTAACGCTTTAGGACTTGAAAGCAAATACCCACCAGCTCCAAGAAGCATAGCAAATGGTATCGCAGCAGCGATCGAACCACCACCAATTACAAAAGCACCTGCGGCTCCAGCAGCACCACCTTGAAGTATTAATCTTCTCATGATGAACTGTTGAGAATCAGAAATTAATTTACCATATTCTTTATCTAAAATATCAATCATTTGTCTTAAATCGTTAGCCGCAGCTTTACCTTGAGTTCCACCGCCAAACATCTCAGTCCATTTAGCCATAGAAGCTTCTTTTGATGCTTCATCTGTATAACCTAAATACTCTCTAAATTTTTTAATATTAAAGTTACCTGCTTCACCTGCCTTGATCATAAGATCTTTTGCGTTAACTTCACCAATTTTATATCTTTGAACAACAGCTGGATCTAATCTTGTAACTTGTTCTAATTGTCTGGTACCTGCTGCATCGAAAATTTCTTCGTAACCTTTATATTTAACAGCTCCTAATCTTTCTGCATCTTCTAATCTGTCAGCTACAGTTTTACCTACCATGTTAGGTTGTTTTTCAAAAGATTTTAAGTAAGCATCCCAAAGATATCTAGATCTCGCTCTATTAAATAATTCAATACCCTCTTTATTTGCAGGATTATCTACACCAAAAAGAAATCTTAATTCTTTGATACCGTCAGCAGATCCTTTAGAAAACTCACCGTGTAAGACTTTGCTCCACATTTGGTCTCCTGTTACTCTAACTGGTAAATTATTCAACATACCTTTAACTGAAAATATATTGGAAGAACTGTTAGCAATCTTTTTAGCAGTAGGTGTACTAAATTTACCTGTAATAGTGCTAAAGTATCTATTAGCTGTTTCAAGTTGTTCACCAAAATCTTGCATAGTTTTAGTTGTTTTAGATGCAAAATCATCTGCAGCTTCTTTACCTGAAGATCCAAGTATATCATCATATTGTTGCTTAAAATTAGCACTTGCTAAATAACCATTTATATTATTAGGGTCAGCTATCTTGTTAAAATCTTCTTTAAATGCAGTTCTTAAAGAATGCGCAATCTGTGAAGGGTCTGTAAATTTAGTATTATACAAAGTATTAGTTAATATTCTCATTAAACCCTGATACTCGCTCGGTCTTATTTGGTCATCTATAGTTCTTATTTTATTGATTACATCGATAAGTGGATCATCAAACCCAGAATCTTTCATTCTTTGTGCTGTATACTCAGGTATACCAGAATCAGGTGTAGTTTTACCTACAAATTGTCTAGGTAAGCCTAATTCAAATCTTTCCATAAACTCTTGTGCAACTTTTTTTACATTTCCAGTTGGAATAAATTGTGGGTTATTCATACCTTCTATTATAGTATCTAAAGTTTTATACTGTGTTTGTATAGTTCTGTTGTAATCTAAAAAGTTTTTTTGCATCGCAGGTAAAAATTGGTACTGCAACAAACCAACTTGTTCTAATGGTGCTTTAGTAACTACCTCTTTAAGAAAGTTTTCAAATAATTGTTTTTCAACTTTGGCTCTTTGTTTTTTAGCAAAGATGTTAGCAAAAGGAAATACACCAAATGTTTTTTCAAAACCTGCAACAATCTTACCACCAAATTTTTCTGCTTGAGCTACAGTAGATGCACTTAATTCTATGTTTCTTTTTGATGCTGCCTCAGCTAATTCTTTTGACTCTTTTCCTAAACCTAAAACACCTTTCATACCACGAAGTGTTTGGGTTAATATTGGACCTAACGAAGATCCAGCTAAATTAAAAAACAATGCGTTACGCATAGCTTCTGCTGAATGTACTAATACTTGTTGGCTGTAAGGTAATTTTTTAATATCATTGTTAGAAACTTCACCTAAATCATTGTTCGCAGCTGTTTTAAAATCTGTTGCAACGTTTGCCATGTCATATAATATAGAACCAGCTCCCGCTCCTGCCGAACCTGCAAGCTGTGATTTAGCTTCAGTAACAATTAATTGTGTAGGTGCTTTAGATACAGTTCTAAATCCATCAACTACTTTACCTAATGCTCTTGCAGTTTTACCTAATATTTTAAAATTTCTAATAACTGGTAATCTTTGTAATGCTTTTTCATACTTATCGAAATTAGTAGCCGCAGCTCTTAATTTATCTGCACCATAACCTGCGGAAGGATCTCTAGCAAAAGCACTTACTATCTTAGGCATATCTTTTATGTAAACAGCTCCACTACCAATAACATCTCCTGCAAGTTCCATGTCAGATCTCTCTACACCTTCACCTGTAAACGGAAATATACCTTGTGTTGCAGTTTTAAAAGGATCTGCTTTCTTTTCTTTTTCTTTAGCTATTAAGGCTGCACCAATACTTCGTTCTTTTTCTACTTCAGCTACATTTTTGTAACCTTTAAGTTGGCCAGATTGTAAAGCTAAATCAACTGCTGCTCTTTGATCTTCATTTAGTTTAGATGGATCAAAGGTTTTATTGTCTAACCTTTTTTGCAGTTCCTGTAATGTAGCCATTATTCAATTGTCCCCAATATCTGTGCTTGGTTTTGTGCAATACTTGCTTGTAAATTTTGGTTTGCTCTTTGCGCATATATACTTCTAATGTAAGGCATTTGTTCAAAACTCATTAAGAATTCTTCATTACCACCTGCTTCAATATAATTTTTAGATAATCTCAAAAACTGAGCTTCTAAATCTTTTGCAAGATTTTTGTAAGATGATTTAACTTCTTTTTCACCTGTAAATAATCCCATAATCTTAGTTGCTTGTTCAGCATCTTGTACGTCCGCTCTTGTTAATCTATCTTCTGATTTGTTTGCATTCGCAAGAATATACTTCATACGTACTTCAATTAGTCTTGCTCTAGTAATGTTATCTAATTCACCACCTGTTGTTTTAGCACCATCAGTAATTGATCTAATTTCTTTTTTGTAATCATCAACAAGTTCTTGTGTTTCTTTTCTCTCTGCTTCTGTACTAGCAACAATGTTACCTGCATCATCTAATTTATCTGACGTAATTAAATCAATAATTTCGGCATCAGTATTAGAACTTGCTGTTCCAATATCTCCAATACCTGCTAACTCAAACACATCTCCAATTGCACCTGTTACTTTTTCAAAACCTAATTTACCTTTAGCTGTTAAACCAAAAGCCTCTTTCGGTAAGCTATCTACTATTTGTGTAAATTTATATCCCTGTTCAATACTAGATAATTGTTTTCTCATTTTATCTAATCTTGCAGGTGATATTTTTACAGGAGTGTATTCAGTGTATTTCATTGGTACAGCTTTAGTGCCTGACCCATCAGCTGTAGGTACAAACATAATGTCCAAACCTGTATCCTTATCAGTCCCTATCTCAACTGTTCTCGCACCGAAAGGTAAATTTGGATCTCTAACTACTACAGTTCTTCTTGTTTTATCGGCTTTAATAGTACCTGTGTCTTTTTGTTTTTCTTTTGCTTTTAAAAATGCAACGGCTAGATCATTTCTTCTATCTTTTTCTTTTGAAAATAAAGCAAGTGCTGTATCAGCTACACCTGATCCTGCTTGACCTGCAACATCTAAAAATCCTCTTACACCTTTTTCTGCTGTTTTACCTGACATCAAACCAGTCGCAAATTTAAATAAAAGTAAATTATTTGTTTGATCATTACCACCTGTAAGGTTAGTAATTCTTTCATAAAACGCATTAAACTCATCAGCCTCTTTACTATTACGCATTTTATCTGCAATAATTTTACCTTTCTCAGCATCTTTATCTTGTTTATTAGCTAAGAAATTTATTTCATCCATATCTAAATCTGTTTCTTTATTTACTTTAGGTAAAATAGATTCATCAGTTATGTTAGCACCCCCTGTAACATTAGTATCAAATGTAAATACATCAGCTATTCTGTCTATGGTTGCAGTAGGTTTCATTCCTTGTTCAGCGGATTGTTTATACGCTTCATCAAGTTTATCTTGTGCAATTTTTTTGTAGTCTTTTGAACCAATAATAACTTCTTTACCGTCAATAACTGTAGGTTTTCCTTTATTCTGTTTATCAAATTCAACTGCTTGTAACACCATTTCTACAGGATCCCCTAATACTTGTGGCTCTGTTGCACTAGCAGGTTCTTTCTCTCCAATAACTGCTCCACCACCTATACCACCTAAACCAACTAATGTTGTGCCTTTTGGAATTCTTGAAGTAAATTCTTTACCTGTTGTTTGCATAGCTTTAGCTGTTTCAGGAAATTTAGATTTTAAAGTTCTTTGTGAACCTGCAATTCTTAAACCTCTTGAAGCTAACGGAGTACCTAATGCTAATTGACCAATACCAGAAACTACTTGGCCTACATCACCTTCTCTTGCTCCTGTATAAATATCCCCTACTCCTTCACCACCAAGAATTAAACCTGTTCCAAGTTCTGTGCTTCCAGATGCTCCAGGATATTTTTTAGTAGTTCTTGCCATAAGACCTTGTAAACCTTTGCCCGAAGTTCCTGTGCCTAAACCTGTGCCTTGTGATCCAAGCATTTTTTGATAACCCATAGGCATACCTTTGGCTGCTCTTGCAGCTCTTATAGCTCTAAGAGTTCGATAACCTGCCATGCCCGCTCGACCTACAGTAGCCAAGCCTGACAATACAGCTGGTATTCCAAACATTATTGGCATTAGTAACCCCGTGGTCTGTTGACCATATTATACGCAGCATAAGCTCCAATACCTGAACCGACTGCGTTAGCCATTGGATTAGTTCCTGGTGCCGTGGTCGCTGTAACGGCAGATTGTGATGTTGGTAAATTGGTCATAATACCTTTTAAGAATTCTAATCTTTGATATGGCTCGTAAGATCTAGCCATAGTTGTTGCTCTTTGAGCATCTAAAGCTTGTTGTCCTAATTGTCTTTGGACACCACCTGCTTGAAGTAGACTTGCTATATCTGCTTGTTGCATTGCTTGTTGTTGTCCACCTAGTGCACCCAACATTTGACCCGCTTGCATTTGTGTTCCAGCTGCAAGTTGTTGTTGGTTTTGAGCTGCACCTAAAGCTTGTCCAAATCCTTGAGCCATTGATTGACCTATATTAGCTTGAGTGGCTCTTTGTAATTCAGCTTGTTGAACACCTTCTCTTCCACCACCATAAGCACCAGACTGAACTGCGTTTGCTGCTAATTGGTTTTGTGCCATTTGTCCTTGTCTCGCAATTTCACCTGTTACATAAGATTGAAAAGGATTTAAAAATTGATTAATGTTTGGACCTGCTGTAGCTGTTTGAACACCACCTAATACAGATCCGATTCCTGCAGCAGTTGTTCCAGCACCGACCCCTGTCGTACCTGCCTGTGTAAATCCTGTTTGTTGTAAAGGACTTGGCCCTGCAACTTGAAACGCAGGAATACCTACAGGTTGACTAGCTAAGGTTGCTGCTTGATCATAAAGTGCTAGTTTTCGGCTTTCTACTTCTGGTGCTTCTCTTGCAATGTTAACTTGTGTTCCTGATGTAGAACCACCGCCACCGCCTCCGAACATAAAACTCATATTACTTTAACTCCTTCGTATATAAATATCTTTTTACTTTCCATTCTTTACTTTGTAAAAACTTCTGCCAACCCGGTCGTGCATGAACAGCAATTTGTTTGCAATCGTTTTGAATTGCAACATTCTCTATCATATCTGCAGCTTCGTCTTGCCATAGTTCCCTCTTATGCCCTTTTAATAATATGACTTCGCATTGTCTAAAGTTTGGTAAGCTGTATATTCTTGTTACAAATACACCAAATACTTTATACTCAACTCCATCATCAGAACCAAACATCATAAACAACTGATAGGCTCCGTCTTCAATTCCTTGTCGAAGAGTTTCAATACTCATGGGGTCGCCATCGTATTTTAACCCTTCCCTTAACATAAACTCAACTAGTGACCAATACTCGTCAAGTTTTTTTGGTTCAATGTATAAAACATTGACCTCTTTTCTAATTTGCTTTCTCTCTGGCTGCATCTAATAAATCAAATATTCTTTTAAATTTAGCTTGTTGCCCGTAGAAAAAAGCTGCTCCTTTTTTTCTCATATCTTTATAACTCTTGGGATCAGCACCTTCCATAATACCTGCTCCTAAAATTGCATCAGCTCTTGATACAAATTCACCGTCAGCTAGTTGAGCTAACATTGTGTCTTCGTCTTTGTCTCCATTACCTGATCCATCTTCTACATATCCCGTAGCTCTTACATAATTGTTCACATCTTTTTCATCATGATCAACTTTTGATGGTAAGTAATTTATACCACCTGAATTAAATTTTTTAATTTCTGCTATGCCACCTTTATTAAAAGTAAACATAGAATTGTTACCATAATTATAAGGATCCATACCTGACTGACCCATCGCATCAGAGGTATCATATTCGTAAGTATCTAATATATCTTTTAATTGTTCATCAGCTTTTTTCTTAGCCTTCTCATAATCTTCAGGTCTTGTGCCTTCAGGCATTTCTACGTCATCATCGTCACCTGCTAAAGCTGTTGTAGCAGCAACTCCCAAACCTAATTTAGCACCAGGTGAGAATGACGCTATACCAGATCCTTTTTCTACAATTTGTCCTTGTGCATTATATAAGTTTGGTTCACCAATTAATCTTGTTATACCTTGACCAACAGTTGATTGTCCTAATTGTTGTGTAAGTGTTGGTTGGACTAAATTTCCTGTCGGTGCAACTGTACCTATAGCTTGTTTGCCAATGTAATTACCTGTTGTGCCAAAGGATTGAAAAGGACCTATACCTTGCATACCTGCAAATTGACCTAAACCTGCTGCAATCGCAGCGTCTCTTATTGAACGTTTTGTTGATTTACCTCTAAGCTTCTGTATGCCAAAGGTTGCTAATGCTATTGTTAATGGATCCATAATATATTTAACTAGTTATTATGGTATTTTAACTTATCTAGAGCTATTCATCAATATCACTCAACTTTTGCAAAGTCGTCCTTAAAACGACCCTTGTAGTGATACTCTCCAACATGGGTTACATATTCATCTATTAGAGCATGTATTTTGCCTCCCATGGACGTCCAAAGTTTACAGAAGTAAAAGTCCTCTCCTGTGTATGTTTTAGTTTTAGGGCTATAGTATGAATCAAAGAAATTATAATAATGAGGTCTTTCAATCATTTCCCCATTTATCATTGTATGTTGTATAATGTTAAATTCTGAGTATTCTTTTTCAAGCTTTTCGAAGACCTCTCTTTTAATCATCATCATACCTGTTGGCCCCTTAATCACTTCAATAAAACCATCTTTAGGAATTATACTATTAGTATCTGGCACTGTAACAGGATAAATATGACCCATTGTGTTTGTAAGATCATCAGGTCTTTTTTTTAAATCTTTATGAAATTTATCATGATTTACAGTCTTCATAGGATAAGGTATCAAACTTACATCATAAGGTGAATCTAACAATCTAAATACTGACCTTGTAGTAAATTCAATATCACTATCTATAAATAACATTCGATCTGCTTCAGAGTTCATAAAATTAGACACACAAAGATTTCTTCCTTGTGTTACTAATGATGATTTCATTAAACAAAAAGAAATTTTTATTTTATTTAAAATACATTCTTTTTGTAGGTCTAGACATGCTTTGGCAAAGTGTATTGAAACTTCAGAATGCACAGGTGTGCATATCATTAAACTCTTAGTTTTTGTTTCGCTTTGCATTTACGGCTCCTTTTAAAAAATCATTCCAAAATCTTCCGATGATATTCCAATCATAATATCTTCTGTAGTATTCTTGTTGAAATTTTAAACCCCAAGAAAGATCTGTCTTAAACATTTCTTTACATTGTAAAATACATTCGGCTGTTTGTTGAGCTAATTTTTTCTTATCTTGTGTAAATGGAATGTAAATGGGAAATTCTGCACATGTTTCTGGTATTGCACCGAGATCCGTGGTTATCAAAAGTTGTCCCGCTGCTAATGATTCCATAGCAGATATGCAAAATGTTTCTTCCCAAATACTTGGAAAACAATTTACATCGTAGTCTTTAAGTTTACCAACCAGCTCTTTATGGTTGCAGTAACCCATATAATTAACATTTGGTAAGCTTTTAGCCTTTTCATAAAGCTTTGTATATTGATTGTCATTTTGTTCTTTAAAAGAAGTACCATAAATTATTGTACTTGAATAAACATCTAGTGTAATATCTTCATCTTTTATCGCTTCCATTGCATCTAATACAACTTCTAACCCACGCCAAGGTGTAGATATATAACACATCTTTAATTTTTTCTTTGGTGTAAAATCTTCTTTTAATTTTAATTCATCATAGTCTACTGCA
>Ga0209645_1001649_pt1 | contig 11012 bp, 16 predicted proteins | sample ETNvirenome_6_30_FD_184070 | JGI IMG/M metagenome (GOLD analysis project Ga0209645, IMG submission 184070) | Marine viral communities from the Pacific Ocean - ETNP_6_30 (SPAdes) (version 2) | ecosystem: Environmental > Aquatic > Marine > Oceanic | place: Pacific Ocean | collected 2013-06-19
AAAACTAATACAAACTTACAAATTTTTGAACAAATTGTTGGTGGATTTACACAACAATCAATAGCAGGTGGCGCACAAACAACAGCTTTATCTGTTTCTGATGGATCAACTGGAGCAGTTTTATCTCACAGAATGATCGAGTTTACTGGTACAATTACAGGAAATCAAATCGTTACAATTCCTTTAGATGTACAAACTTTTTATTATTTAAGAAATTCAACATCAGGCGCATACACAGTACAATTTAAATACGCATCAGGATCTGGTGATTCGTTTACTTTCGCAACAACAGACAAAGGTGATGCTGTTGTATTTGCAACTGCAAATGATGGAACTAATCCAGACATTCACACTTTACCAGCTGGTACTGTTACTCTTGCTGGAACACAAACTTTAACAAACAAAACGTTAACGTCTCCTAAAATAGGAACTTCTATTTTAGATACTAACGGAAACGAAGTAGCTTTAATTACAGCTACAAGTTCAGCAGTTAATGAAGTTACTTTTGTAAACGCTGCTACAGGAAATAATCCATCGATCACAGCATCAGGTGGAGATTCAAATGTTGGTATTGATCTTAAAACAAAAGGAACAGGTGTTATTAAAGCAGAAGATGGTGGCGGAACTGTTAGCGCAGTAAAAATAGCAGGTAAAGAAACTATTTGGGTTCCTTCAGTAGCTATGTATCCAAACTCAACAAACGGGTGCGCTGACATTGAACAAACAGAATTATCAAATGGACCTGAGATTAAAACTTTAGACTTTGATAAAGACTCTGATGAGAGCGCACAATTTGCTGTTGCTTTTCCAAAATCTTGGAACGAAGGCACAGTAACTTTTCAAGCGTTTTTTACAGCAGATTCAACAAATACAGGAACTGTATCTTGGGCTTTAGCAGGAGTTGCGATAGCAGATAATGACTCTTGTAATACTGCTTTTGGAACAGGAGTTGCACCAACAGCAAAAGCACATAGTGGTACAGCAAACGATTTAGACGTTACAGCAGAAAGTGGAGCAGTTACGATAGCTGGATCTCCTAGCACGGATGAACAAGTATTCTTCCAAATCACTAGAGATGTATCAGAGGACAGTTTAACTGCAGATGCCAAACTACTAGGGGTTAAATTATTCTTCACTACAGACGCTGCTAACGACGCATAAGGAGGATAAATGGCAGGATTTGGATATAACATTCTAGGTTTTGGATCTGGAGGCGCAGGTAAGCCCTACAATATTAGATATTTAGTTATCGCCGGTGGTGGCGCTGGGGGAAAATCTCAGGGTGGTGGTGCAGGAGCTGGCGGTTACAGAACTGTAGCAACAAAATCTTTTGAAGTTAAAACAGGACAATCATTTGCAATTACAGTAGGAGCAGGAGCAACTGGAGTTACTCCACCCGGAGCAGACCCAGGTTGTTTGAACGGAGCTAATTCTGTATTTTCAACTATTACATCTGCTGGCGGTGGCGCTGGTGGATCATCAGGCTCTTGGGATAGCGGAAACGGTGCACCTAAAATAGCACAACCAGGAGGATCTGGTGGAGGAGTTGGAAGATATCAAAATCCTTACGGTCCTTATGCACCACAACCTGCAGCATTTTTAGCAGGAGGAGTTGGTAACACACCTCCCGTATCACCTAACCAAGGTAACAACGGAGGAACAGGTCAAGGAACTGGAACTAATCACAATCAAACCGGAGGCGGTGGTGGCGGAGCCGGAGGGGCAGGAAATCCTGCAACTGCGACGAGTCCTAACGCTGGAAACGGTGGACCAGGAGGAAACGGAGCGGCTTCTGATATTTCTGGAACGTGTGTGACTCGAGCTGGAGGTGGCGGCGGAGGCGGCTACAACCAACAAGGTTATAATTTTCCTGCAGGGTCAGGTGGACCAGGTGGCGGAGGCGCAGGAAATTCTGCATCTCAAGGCTCAACTGGAAATCCAGGAACTGCAAACACGGGAAGTGGCGGCGGAGCGGCCGGTGGAGGAAATTCCCAATCAGGTAGTGGCGGATCTGGAATTGTAATTATAAGAAGAGCGACTGCTTGTTCAGCAAGCACATCAGGGACAGTAACAACTTCTGGCACTGATACTATTCACACATTTACTTCACCAGGGACGTACGTAGCATAATGGCACATTTCGCTAAACTAGATGAAGACAACAATGTATTGTGGGTAACACCATTAGATGATTCTATTTGTAATGATGATGAAGCGACAGGTGTTGCATATTTAACAAAACATCACAATTGGCCTCATTGGAAAAAAACATCGTACAACACTTACGCGAATGAACACAGACAAGGTGGAACTCCTTACAGAGCAAATTATGCAGGAGTGGCATATAAGTATGATCCTGACTTAGATATTTTTAAAGTAAGAAATCAACCTTATCCAAGTTGGACTATGAACAACACAACAGGTCAATTTGAACCCCCTGTTGCAAAACCTGAAGACGACGATAACAAAGATTATAAATGGGATGAGTCTTCCCAGTCTTGGATTCTATTAGACTAAGACGCTAGACTTTTATACAGTTTAAAGTTATAAGTACGCACATGGAGAAAGTGATATTAAATGAAGAGATCCTTTATTATGGATATGTTAAATGTCCAAAAGGATATGAAATTGATAGAGAATCAATTAAATATCAAATGATGTATAGTTATCTTAATAATAAAGATAAACAAAGATTTACTTTCGATCATACAATTCATTTAGACTATTTGGGTGCATACATAAGAGATTTTCATTATCAAAAAGTTAATTATGAATACACTTTAATTAATAAAGAAATATCTGCAGTTATATTAAAACAAGGAGAATCTACTAAAAGAAAAAATGAAATAGATCCTTTTGATATTAAGAACTCTCCAACTTATGTTTTAATTTATGGAATAGAACTTGAAGACAATAGTTCTAACGTTATTGTACATTACAATCGTTTGAAGATGCCAAAGTGCACTTGGACTATTCCTATACAAAATAATAAATTTGTAATTTTTCCGGCTCACTTAGATTACGAGATTACAGCTAATACATCTAAGTTAAACGGTTATTATTTAATACAAACTTTAGATGAGTATATATATGGTAAAAGAGCATAAAAATTTTTTATCGCCTGACAATATTAATTTTATAGAAAATGTTATGCTTAATGATAACTTTCCTTTTTACATAAAACAGTCAGCGACAGAAAATAAAAAAGGAAAACAAAATAACGAGTCTTTTTTAAAACACATTATTTTACACAACTTAGAAACTAAAAGACCTTCAGAGGCAGTGAACTCAGACTATTATGAAATAGCTTTGAATATGTTACAACAATTTACTAAAGCCATAAAACAAGAAGTTAATTTTTTTACAAGGATGTGTTTTAATCTTACGTATGCAAACGGAATGGAAAAATCTGGAGTGCATGTTGATCATAAATATCCCCACAAACAAATTATATTATATTTAAATGATTGTGACAAAGATGCAAAGACAGTTATTGTAGATGATAAAGGAAAGGACAGTAAAATAATTACACCAGAAAAATATAAAGGTGTTTGTTTTGATGGTGTGCCTCATTATCATTACTTTCCTAAAAAAGGTTTAAGACTAGTTCTAGTAGGTACCTTCATATGATACCATATGGTTTTTATTATTTTGGACCTTTACTTGTTAAAATGAAAGTAACAAAAGAAGATTTAAATAAAGTTAAAAAAATACTGTCTAAAAAAGGTTACCATATGAAAAAAGATTTAGCAGGAGTCATTGAAGGAGAATATGAATTAGTAAGAGAAGATTATGATTCTATTATGAGACCCTACATAGATGTTTATAAAGACGCGTATGTTCAATTTAAAGGGGGAACAACTTTAGATCAACACATACATACTAAAAGAGCGTGGGTAAATTATATGAAACCTGGTGAATATAATCCACCACACATTCATTCTAATTGTGATTTGTCTAGTGTATTATTTATTTCTATTCCTGAAAAACTTAAAAAAGAAAATAAAAAATGGCATGACTCAAAATCAGGAGGACCAGGTTCTATATCTTTTAACACGGCCTTCACTGGTAATTTTTATAACGCTGGTGTAGAACAGTTTCCTGAAGAAGGAGATTTCTGGATGTTTCCATATAGTTTGATTCATTTTGTTGCTCCATTTAAATCTAAGTGTGAAAGGATTTCTGTAGCAGCAAATTTTGATGTTAGGTAATTATGTTTACAAAAGTTAATTATTATTATTTCGACAAACTTTTTACAGAAGAGTTTTGCGATAATGTTATAAATGTAGGTAATGCTTTAAAAGATCAAGAAGGTATTATTGGTTCTAATGGAGAAAGAAACGCAGGTGGTAAAGATTTAAAAGTTAGAAACTCAAACGTCGCTTGGATAACTGATTTTAAAATTTTACAAGGTTGTAAGGAGGCCATGCAAGAAGCTAACAGAAGAGCTAATTGGAATTTTAATTTAGATTTAAATACAGATCTATCTGCTCAGTTTACCAAATATAGTAAAGGTCAATTCTATGATTGGCACTGTGATTCTTTTCAAAGAGATGGTAGAAATAGAAAACTTTCTTTTACTTTAAATTTATCACACCCTTCAACTTATGTTGGAGGAGAGTTTGAATTTGATTATAGAGATACCAAGAAAGGATCAAGAATAGAAACAGTTAAACATGTAAAAGACAAAGGGTCTTGTATAGTTTTTCCTTCTTATATGTGGCACCGAGTTCGTAAAGTTACCAAAGGAACAAGATATAGTTTAGTGGTTTGGTTACAAGGAGATTCATTTAAGTAATGGAGATTAAACAAGATTTATTATTTTGCACTCCTCTTTGGAGATTAAAGTTAGAGGAACATGTTAAATATTTAAATAAGATCTGTGACCCTTATATAAAAAATAAAAGAAAAGATAATATGACACAAATAAAAAAACAAAAAACTTTTCATAAAAAAATGAAACAAGATATGGGATTGTCACATCATTCTTTAAATTTAATGTCTGATATAAATTTTAAATTCTTTATAGACATAGTTAATGATATGAGCCATAGATTCATGACTGACTCTGGTTTTAATATTGAAGGACATACACCTTACTTAACAGAACTTTGGGTGCAAGAGTTTTCTAAAAATGGTGGGGGACATCATTCTTTACACAATCATTGGAACCAACAAGTATCTGGTTTTTATTTTCTAAAAGCGTCTAAGAATACATCTTGCCCTAAATTTGTAGATCCAAGACCTGGAGCTTTAATGACTAAGATTTTACCTAAAAATCAAAAAGAAATTACACACGCTTCAAGCGAAGCTTACTATACAGTTTCTCCTGGAGATATGATAATATTTCCTGGTTATTTACCACATGAATTTACTTTTGATTATGGTATAGAACCTTTTAGATTTATACATTGGAATATGCAATATGTTAAAAACGTTTAATAAAAAGAAATACAAAATAATAAAGAAAGCAGTGTCAAAAGAGATGGCATCTTTTTTAACAGATTATTATTTTCTAAAACAACATGTGGCTGCTAAATTATTTTTAGATGGATACATAACGGCAGACAGACGTGATTGGGGATCTTGGGTTGACTCACAAAGCACATCTACTTATGGTTGTTACGGAGACATATCTTCTGAAACATTATTGCTTAATCTACTTCCTCTAATAGAAAAACATTCTGGTAGAAAATTATTACCTACTTATTCTTATATGAGAATATATAAAAAAGGCGACGTGTTAGCAGATCACAGAGATAGAGAATCTTGTGAGATATCTGCAACTTTAAATTTATCTGGTGAAAAGTGGCCTATCTTTTTTAAAGATGGAGATAAACCATCAATTAAAGTTTCCTTAAAACCAGGTGATCTAGCTATTTATAAAGGGTGTGAGTTAAATCATTGGAGAGAAGCTTTCGAAGGAGAGCACTGTGCACAAGTATTTTTACATTATACAAGAGAAGAAAATAAACATTTAGAATTTGATGGAAGAGGCATGCCAGGTTTACCTGGTGCTTACGGAATAGGACAACCGTTTAGATATGTTCAAGATCAAACGGATGTGCATGAGAACATGGACATATTAAAAAAAATGAAATGAAAAACGTAGATGTATTATTTAAAATACCTATTTTAAATTTTTCTATTGAAAATTTTAAACTTAAACAAAAACAAATAGAAAAAGTTTTAAAAAAATATCCTGAACATCGTTTAAATGGCCCTTTCTTTTCTAATCGAGGTCAAATAGATGTTCCTTTTATGCAAACTTTTATTGATATTTTTAAAAAAGAATTTGAATACATATCTGAAAATTTGCAATCTAATGTAGTTTTAAAAGATATATGGTCTAACAGTTATAAAAAAGGGGACTACCATATTCCTCATAACCACGGCTCAAGAGGTTATTCAGGAATTCTATATTTACGTCATGATGATAATCATCCTTCAACTATGTATTTTCAACCTTGGAACAACGTCAACGATGTAGGAAGATTTGAAACTCCTAAAGTTAAAGAAGGGAGTATGGTTGTTTTTCCAAGTTTTGTAGAACACATGAGTCGTCCTAATCCTATTAGTAAATATAAACGAATTATTGGTTTTGATTTAAACGTATGACTAAAGTAATTGATAATTTTTTAGAGCCAGAAAAATTTGCCATAATAAAAGAAATAGTAGGAGGGCCAGACTTTCCTTGGTACTACCAAGAATTTATTAACGAGTTTCATACTAAAAAAGATAAAGATTGTTATTTTACTCACGTGTTTTTTAACACTGCTGTAGGTTATAGCGCTTTCTATAATGCTGTTAAACCAATTGTAGCTAGATTAGGTCTTAGAGCACCTATAAGAATTAAGGGAAATTTATATCCGCGTACTAAAAAAATAGAAACACATAAATCACATATTGATGTATCTTATCCATCAAAGGCAGCTATTTTTTATATTAATACAAACAACGGCAGTACAATATTAGAAGATGGAAAAAAGATAGACTCTATTGAAAATAGACTATTACTATTTGATGGACATAAACCACACAGATCTACATCATGCACAAATGCAAAAGCTAGAATAAATATTAACTTTAATTATTTTTAAATGGAAAACCTGTCTTATTGGTATCTAGATAATGTTTTTAACAAAGCACAGTGTAAAAAATTAGTTACATATATTAAAAACAATCATGACGGAGTAGAATCTAAAAAAGATAAACCTAAAGATCTACAAGGTAATGTTATAAAAAATACACATACCGTATCAATACGATATAAAAATATTAAAAAATATTTAGGCGATGTTCCTGATTATATAAAAGATATAAATAGGAGAGAGTTTGGTTATATCATAGAAAAATTAGACAATGACTCTTGTATCTTAAATACTTACAAAGAAGGTGATTCATGTGGATGGCACAGCGATGCATCTAATAGTCTTTTGTTTGACTGTAAGTTAAGTGTTACAATAGATATTTCTGATAAGTACGAAGGTGGAGAGTTCTACATTTTTCAAGGCGGCGAGAGACTAGTGTCTGAATTAAAACCTGGTAATTTAATTATTGCAAAATCTTATGTTAATCACAGAGTTGCACCAGTAACAAAAGGAGAGAGAAATACTTTAACTATATTTTTTAATGGTCCAAAAATGAGATGAGTATAGTTAAAAAATTTTCTAAATATTTAACAGCGATTGAATACCCAAAGAAAGAAACAACATGGAACATAGCTGGTATTTTAAAAGGTAAAAATGCTTTCTATAGATTTGATGTCAGAGAGATGTTTGAAATGCCAGATGGCACTCCAGCTCAAAGCGGACGTTTAAATACTAGGGCTGAAAAAATGGTTATTGAACGTGAAAAAGATTGGATAATTCTAGATTTAGAAGAACTTCATGAGTATATTAGAAGAGAGAATAAGACAGAGGTCTATGTAAATGATTTGATCTCTGATTTAGAATGGACTATATTTATGGCCAAAAAGTAGTATAATGGTATATTATGGCATTACAAAAAGTACAGTTCTTACCAGGCTTCAATAAACAGATTACAGACACTCAAGCAGAAGGTCAGTGGGTAGATGGTGATAACGTTAGATTTAGATACGGCACTCCTGAAAAGATAGGTGGATGGGAGCAGTTAGGAACTAACAAACTTACTGGAGCTGCTAGAGCTATGCATCATATAGTTAATAGTAGTGGAGTAAAATACTCTATCATAGGAACTAACAGAATTTTGTACGCTTACTCAGGAGGTGTCTTTTACGATATACATCCTATTGAATCTACAACTACTCTAACAAATGCTTTTAGCACGACAAACGGATCTACATCTGTAACTATAACTTTTTCTTCTGGTCACAGTCTTGCACCTGGAGACATAATATTATTAGACAACTTTACCACTATCACAGGATCTAATTATAGTGCTTCTGATTTTGATGATAAAAAATTTATGGTGACTTCAACACCAACAAACTTAACTTTAACAATTACAATGCCATCTGCAGAAAGTGGATCAGGTGCTACCACATCAGGAGGTATTAGAGTGCAATCTTATTATTCTGTTGGACCAGCTGAACAGCTACCTGGATTTGGTTGGGGCTTATCTTCTTGGGGCGGTGAAGCAAGTAACCCATTAACAACCACACTTAATGGAGCGATTAATGATTCTACAACAACTGTAGTTTTAACAAGCGTTGTTAACTTTCCATCATCAGGAACAAACTTTATAAGAATAGGAACTGAAGATATTTCTTACACTGGAATTTCTGGTAATACGCTAACAGGCGTGACGCGAGGAACGAGAGGCACTACAGCAGCATCTCACTCAGATGGTGCAACAATTACAAATGTTTCTGATTTTGTAGCTTGGGGTGAAACAGCTTCTGGTGACTTAGTTATTGATCCAGGACTTTGGTCTATTGATAATTTTGGTAGTAAAATTATTGCATTAATTCACAACGCACAAGTTTTTGAATGGAATGCAGATTTATCAAATGCTACTGCAACAAGAGCAACAATTATTTCAGGAGCACCAACAGCATCAAGAGATATGATCGTGTCCACACCGGACAGACACTTAGTATTCTTTGGAACTGAAACAACAATTGGTGACTCAACAACACAAGATCAAATGTTTATTAGATTTTCTAACCAAGAAGATATTAATACTTATGCACCTACAGCAACCAACACTGCTGGTACACAAAGACTTGCGGATGGTTCTAGAATTATGGGAGCGGTTAGAGGTCGTGATGCGATTTATGTTTGGACTGACACAGCTTTATTCACACAAAGATTTATTGGTCCTCCGTTTACATTTGGTTTTGCACAGGTAGGTACAAACTGTGGACTGATTGGACAGAACGCTGCAGTAGAAGTAGATGGCGCTGCCTATTGGTTTTCAGAGAATGGTTTCTTTAAATATGCTGGTGCTCTACAGTCACTACCATGTTTAGTAGAAGATTTTGTTTATAATGATTTAAATACAACAGCCAATCAACTTATCAATGCTGGACTAAATAATTTGTTTGGCGAGATTAATTGGTTTTATTGTTCTTCAGGATCAACTGTAATAAATAGATGTGTAACTTATAATTATGTTGAGTCTACACCTCAAAGACCTGTTTGGACTACAAGCACATTAGATAGAACAACATGGCAAGATTCTGCCGTGTTTGGTAAACCACACGCAACAGACTATGATGCTGACTCTAATAACTCTTATGATATTGTTGGTAACACAGACGGTTGCACCATATACTACGAGCATGAAACAGGCACAGATCAAGTTACATCAACAGCTACAACTGCAATAACTTCTAACATTGAGTCTGGAGATTTTGATATTAGTCAAGGTGGTGATGGTGAATTTTTTGCAAAGATAAGAAGATTTATACCAGACTTTGTTTCTCAAACAGGTAACACACAGATTACATTACAATTAAGAAACTACTCTAACGACTCACAAGCAAGTTCATCACTCGGTCCTTTTACTGTAACATCATCAACAACAAAGGTAGACACGAGAGCAAGAGCCAGAGCTGTATCTTTGAAGATAGCAAATACAGCGGCTTCTCAGAATTGGAAGTTAGGTGGATTTAGATTAGACATACAACCGGATGGTAGAAGATAATGGCAAAGATAGTGCAAATATTAACAAGACCCGCTAGAGAATATAGTCAAGATGTAGCTGATGCACAGGTAAGAGATCTTGACAGTGTTATTCAAAAATTGAATACAACATATCAACAAGAACTAAAGGATGAAGTTGACGCGCAAAACTTCTTTTTAAATTAATGGCAAATAGTTTTATAAACGCAAAGGTAGATCTAACAACAACTGACAACACAACGTTGTACACAACACCTACAGCTAATGTTGCTTTAGTAAAATCTTTATTAATAGCTAATGATTCAGGTTCTAGCTGCAATATTGATGTTACTCTAACAGACTCTTCTGGCAATGTTTTTACACTATTTAAAACTAAAGCCGTAGACACTAATACGACAACCGAACTTTTAACACACCCTCTTGTGGTGGAGGAAAGTGAGATATTAAAAGTACAAGCTAGTGACGCGAATGAGCTGCACGTTATAGCTTCTATACTGCAAATACAGCCAAGAGAGGTAACAACATAATGATAGAATTAAAACCAGAAAAAATTATAGAGACTATATCCAACTTAAAAACTGGTGAAATATACAAGGATGAGAAGGAGTGGAAAGCTAAAGGGGTGCCGGAAAAGGACATTCGGAGAGATGTTAAGGTAATTATGCCAAGTCTTGATTTATTGCCAAAAACCAAGTAGATTGGAGTTTACAGGATTTAAAACCTGCCTATAACAACTTAGCTAAATTATGACGATATCAAGAGGACAGATGAAAAGACAATTATATCAAGGTGGCGGAATTATGAGCCTTTCGAAAGAAGGTATTGGTGGCGGTGACTACAGAGGTATTGATATGGGTAGTCGAGCAGGTTTTGGTATAATTAAAAAAATTACTAGAGGCGCTAA
>Ga0209645_1001654_pt1 | contig 10987 bp, 6 predicted proteins | sample ETNvirenome_6_30_FD_184070 | JGI IMG/M metagenome (GOLD analysis project Ga0209645, IMG submission 184070) | Marine viral communities from the Pacific Ocean - ETNP_6_30 (SPAdes) (version 2) | ecosystem: Environmental > Aquatic > Marine > Oceanic | place: Pacific Ocean | collected 2013-06-19
CATATAATTATTTAATTCCTATTAGTAATTTACAAACGCTGTAATTGTACTTGTTTGTGTTGTTATTGAGTCACATCCAGATACATCATATAAATCTACATAAAAATAACCACCTGATGCGAGGCCCATTACAGATGTTCCAACACCTGTATTAACATTAGTAAAATAATAATCTCCTAAAGAAACTCTTGTACCTACAATATCAACAAGCGGTATTGTAATTGTTTTAGTTGATAAGTCTACATCTTTAAGTAAATCTCCACAGTTCCAAGTTAAGAAACCACTTAAATGCATGAAACCAGAATTAGCAGTTAATGGTATGTAGAACAAAGACGGGTTGTTAGGTAAATTAACCGCGCTTTGATTATCTGGATCAGCCGCTCTTGTTCTATATTTTAGACTTATAGAACCGTTATTTTTAGGTAGCCCTGTATTTGGGTTAATAATATCAGTAAGACTTACCTGTACACCACCAGCAGTATTAGACTGAGATGCTTGAGTTTGTATGTACTCGGTTGTAAACCCAACATTAAATGATTCGGCACTTACTCCCTGACTAGTTGCTAAAGCAGGATCATATACATCAGCCTCTGATCCTACATCTAATAGATTCAAACCCAATACTTCAGGGTTTTTATTAATAAATGTTAACAACAACTTTTCATCATTTTTATCATCATTAAAGTAGTCTGTCTTTAATAAATTAACATTATCATATTTTGTTATTGGTGCTCTCTCTACAGTAAATTTTAAATCTATAACATCTACTTCTTGATCATCTCTGTATATTGTAAAGTATACATGCCGGGTTGCAAGATCGGTAAAATCACTTTCAATTGTATGTGTAAATGTATGACTAGATAAAGATGGAATTGTAGAGGCTGAAAGAGGTCTATTTATTACTAGTTCTTGACCATCATCAAAGTCTACTATAACTTTATTGATGCGATAGTTACCACCTGCAGCTGCATCATAGCTACTTAAGCCACCAAAGTCGAATGTAACGTCATTAGTACCAGTGATAGATTTAGACTTAGTCTTCGTTCCTCCGAACGGACTAGGTGTTGCTGTTACTGTGTATGTCGTTGTATTCATTAATCAATTGAAATTTGTTGATCGTCTTCTTCTCCGCCACCCTCTCCACTACCACCGGTACCAGTTTCACCATCGGTATTACCAGATCCAGTATCTGCTATTCCATCTCTCGTACCATCAAGGTAATCTGGATCGAATTCATTTAAAATTCCATCTCCGTCATAATCGTTTGCTACATCTCTTTGTTCAGGTGCGTAGCGGCATACTCCTCTCCCTTCTGCATATTTCTCAGCAGCGTCATCTAAGGAACCGACTTTGACCCAGTTCCAATCTGGTCTTCCGTCTGTACCTTCCCATTGTTCCATTTTACCTTCCCATGGGTTATCTGAAGTTTCTACCATAGGCATTAACTCCCATACTTTAGTATAATTCGCGATACCATTTGCATTAAAGTCTGTCTCTATAGCTTCGATAAACAGCCTTTCAAGTTCGTCATAATCGTCGGTATAATATACTCTAGTATCTGTGTCAAATCCGTTCTGTCTAACTCTCATATATACACAATATTCTCTATCGTTATATATTAATGGATCGAAAAGATGTCCGTTGAAGTTGTTAGATGAGTTAGTTACTAAATAGGTTACAGGCAATCCTAACTGACCGCGGTCTCCAGCTAAGTAACAAACAGGTACCCATCCTTTATTACCTCCCATAGTTAATCTCACTTCCCCAGTATCTAATATTCGTTTCTGGAAGGATGGTAAAAAGTTTGCGATCGGCTCAGACGGAACAACGAGATCAGTAGGCACTCCATATGTTTTCTCTTGTGTATTTTGACTAGTTCGGGAGATACTTCCACCACCAATTTCTGGAGCAAGAACTCCACGCTCAGTTGCCCGGATTATTGTATCAATTTTTTCAGGTTTTATACCCGTATATTTGACGTTAACTTCTTCTTCCAACGTAGTAGATTCGTTTACATCGCATAGAGTTATTTCTGCAGTATTGTTTTCTTCATTTATTTCGTATGCGATTTGGTTCTTTGCTGGGACAACCATTTCAAGATCTACGTTTTCGGTCAGCGCCTTATTTGTAAACCTTTCTCGTAAGTTTTCAGACGATTTATTGATATAATTTATTCGGTCTTTAGTATTTGTATTTTCTTCTAATTCTTCTTCTTCGTCCCACGGATTGTGTACTTTAACACCTTTGACTTCAAAAGAATGTAATTCAAATTGACTTACTTTAGTACTTGTTGTAAACGACAAGCCAACGCTCAATAATGGATATTCATCATTACTTATTTTAAATCCAGACCAAGGGTTATACATAATTCCTGATGTATTGCCGCTTGTATAATTGCCTTGTATTTTATTAAGGCGTAAATCTAATATTGTATTGTATGTATCACTTGAAGTAAGTTTATGAGAAACAGTTAATCTATTTCCTTTGTTAGTTAGATCTACTCTATAATCCACAAATACTGCATTTGCAGCAGATGTATGTAATGGTATAGCGGTAGATCCAGGAACAGCAGAAAGATCAACAGATGTGAGCAATTGGTTGTTAGTAAATCTATTCCCTCTTATTGACACTGAACACGGTGCTGGGGTTTTTGTATTTGTATTAAACCATCCAGGTTTGTCTTCTGTAGTGTTACCAAAATTACCAGTTATATCAAAACCAATCCCCAAAAAACTATTTGCTGGTTGTCCGTCTCCAACACAACCGTACTTCTCTATAAATGGATTCCAGTTGTTTCTTTCAAATAATCCTACAGTTGTTTGGGCAGAGCCCGCTACTTCAACTGCGTTAAAATCTGCAGGACTATAACCAAGAGTAGATGCAACCCCATTAGGTACTACATACCGGTCTTTTTGAGGTTGTTCAAACAAATATACACAAAAACCTTCTCCAGGACCTGTAGGAGAGTATTGTTGGATCCATCTTGACGCGCTATTACCTACTGTTTGAGTACTCCCATAAGCAGTAGGAGAAGGAACAGTAAAACTTCTTGCTCGAAAATCTATTCTTATAGTATGTTGTGGGTCGTAAGCTGTATACTTTGGATTAATAGTTATATAACCACCGCTATACATTAATGGGAAATTTTTATCTCCAGTTAATGCATCAAAGGCTGAATCTGTATAGTCCTGGATTAAGTTAAAACCTAATGCGCTAGTACTTTCTACGTGGGTAGGAGTGACCATATAGTTTGGAGATCGTTCTACTTCTTCTCCGTCAACTGGATTAAACCAAGAAGCATTTTGGTTACGAACAGTATTACCGCCTATATACAAATTAGTATTTAAATAACCACCATCAAACGTAAATCGTCCATTTGCCGCAGATAAAGAATTTTGTGGTAATAAAGACTTTGCTGTTATTAAATGTAACTTACTGTTTATATCTTCGAAGATATAGTTATTAACTACTAAACCATCTACATCACTAGCAAACCGACCTAGAAAAGTTACAGAGTATCTTGATGTGTCTTTATTAAAATTAATTAGTGGTTTTGTTATAGAATCAAAATTGAGGTCTTCTACCGGGCAAGGAGGAGTTAGTCTATATAGATCTGAATTATCATCAGTTTCAAATGTATTTAAATTTTCAGGGTATACTGTTTTTTTGTAATTTGTGTCTTTATCTATTTTATATATTATAGGTAAAGCCCCGTATATAGTATCCCCTGTTTCGCATCTTGCCGCAGTAATAGCACTCACAGCGCAAACGAACATTTCTTTCGTCTCGTCATTGTAAAATATATCAGACTGTTTTGTGCTAAAAGGCATATAATTATTTACTAAGTAATTACAGATTTCGACCCGGCATTATTTTTGAATACCCCATCCTTAAAAATGTATTTTTCGGTTATCGTTTCTGCACTTGTTTGTACATAAATCGTATCTTCTATAATATCAAAATCTTGTATAGCGTTGGTTGCTGATAGTACTCTATTTTTTATTGCAGTGCTGTGTTTGTTAAACACTCCAGATAAAGCAGCACTTAATGTATTAACCTCTTGTGTGTAATTATTACGAACAAATATTTCCCCATATTCTTCATATTGTTGTTCGAATAGTTGGAATTTAGTTGCTGTGGGTTGATTAAGACTTGCTGATTCATATGTAGTAGTAATATTAGAATATATTTGAGTTGAGTCGATTGTATAATATGGTACAGTAACGTCAGTAAAATAATTCTCCACGAGAAGATCGGAGCGACCAGGGTGTTCTTTAAATGGACCGCCATCTACTGCAGACACCGCAGAAACAGAACCGCAAGATAATGCTATTGTATGTAAGTCTGTACAATTGTATGTTGAAAGTGGTCCGAAGAACGATATACCCTCTCCAGCTAATGATCCTAAATCACACTCTGTGTTATCATTTACTATAAACGTATCATAGACTCCAGTAACACTATCATACAACGTACCGTCTGATTCGTATCTAGCACCAGAGATCGCGGATAAAAGTGGGTTAAAATACAAACCATCATAGAACTCAGCTGCTGTTGTGCATGATGTATCTGTACTAGATGACTCACTGCTTATATATGCTGTTCCTGCTTTTCTCTTCGGGTATACCGCCTTTACAAAATAAAACTCATTACCATATATATCGCTCCGTAATTTTACACCCGTTTTGTTTGTGATAAGCAGATCATCAAGTCGCTGACTTTCCGGATATACATTTAAGACACTAATTGGGTATGTGTCTGTATTCTTCCAGTCGATATGGCCTTCTGCGTCTTCCCAGAAACTAATACTATCTTCTCGTTTGTTAATACCTGCGGGAGAATATTCTAAACTATTTTCTTGACTTTGATAACCGAAATTGCGTGAAATTTTATTGTTATAAAAATTAATTGAACTACTATATTCTGGATTTTTAAATACGTTGGTCTTTGATTGGAAAACTAGCGGAGCGCGTTGTTTTATTTTAATATTACTAATAATGTTCCCTCGTTTGTCTTTTATGTACCCTACTGCCTTTACTCCAGGTTCATATTGATGAGGGTTGGGTATAATATACTCTCGACCATTAAAGCTAGATAAATTTATGTTAAATGTTAAGTTAAAAGAGTTAAAATTATTAACTCCGGTATTCCTGTAGGATAATTGATATGGGAATATGTTAGTATTTTTCTCATTAACTATACCACCGAACAGGTTCGGACCATATCTTTGAGTTAAGTTATTAGTCGGGTTTACATTATCGTATAATATATCTACATTAGCGCTTTTCTTATCTCCAACTAGTCTGTATATATCGTTAGCTAAATATTTTTGAATTAGATTTTTCTCTATAGTGAATTTTAAATTCTCTAAAGTTTTTATTTCATTACGAAAATATCTACCAGGTAATCTTTCATAATTAGAAAATGGATCGTTTACACTTAATAAAGCGGCAGGAGTAGATATATTATTTGTTTCGACTTTGTATTGCTTACCGTCTTTGTTGATTGTTAGCAGTTGATATATATTTCTAGATTCTCTTAAAACTCTATTTTCAATATTATTTGCTAGATCTTTATCAATCGGATGTATATTATATATAAATTCATCTGATACGTAGTGATCTATATCAACTTCAATTGCGTTCGCAATTTTAGATATATTAATATCTTCAATATCTGTATCTGTGTTTTGAGTTATAAAATCTTTATTGCTTAATAATTTTGCAATATGATTTTTTAAATATATTTTTATCCCAGCTTTTGATGTTTTAAGTTTATTTTTAGTTGTACTAAAAGTAGCTTCATCCCTTAACTCTTTAACACTTAGTAATTGATTTCTAATTATTTTTACAAAATAATGTACCCCTAATTCTAGTTCATAGATATCTTCTGTATCTATTTCATTTAAAAATCTGGCGACCTCTGTATCTAATGTATCAAGTGTTAGATTTTTTAAAAACTGAGTGTATACATCTCTCGTGTAATTATTTTTTGTATTTGTTCTAGCCTGTTTCTCCTCTTTCCAATCTACCAAGTAATTATTGTATAATACTGATAATTCAGATGACCCAAGAGTGTCATTATAATATTGCTTCCATTCAACAAATGATAATGGATTAGTTGTTTTTAAATCTATTGTCATATGCTAAGTCCTTTCCGTATTTGGTAATCTAAGTTTTTATACATTATTCCATCATCATTAGTCCAACTACCGCTGAGAGATGAAGCAGTTCTTGTTATTGTTGTATATGAGTTGTTGTAATCAATTAAGTTTGCTTCTAAATTTTTAATTGATGAAGTTGGATCAGTTGCTGTATATGGATAAAAATCATACAAAGCAGATAAACCACTAGCCCCTGATACAGTAGTATCAAGCGGCCAACCCCAATTGCTATATAGGTTATATGTTGATAGGGCATACGTACTAGACTCGCCAGAGGAACTTCCATCAACATTCTTAGTAGCGACTTTCTGAGGTTTAATTATTAAAAACTCATTATTAAATTTTTGTCTTGCAACGAAGTCTGTATATGCTGTTACTGTGTATGTAGATGCGGTGATAGGGTTAGTAAAATTAACATTTACACCGTTTGCAGAAGAAGTATAAAAATTCGAGTTTAAATTTTCTGAAAATTGTTCATAGTTACCTAACAATTTAGATACCTTGACACTAAACGTATCATACAATCTTTTTAGTTCAGAAGGTGGTTGTGGTAGTAATATGTCTATATCCTCGTTCAACAAATCATAAAATGATTGTATTTGATCTATTTTACATAAATCAATATCACTGTGATTGTTAACAAAATTTGCAATTTTAGAAAATATAGTCTTACCGAACGTCGTAGGGCTTGAGCTCGCGACACCGACAAAAGATGTAAATATTCCGTCAAATAAATTATCATATTCATGCATGAATGACTGGAACCTATAACTTTTTATTACTTCAGAATAATTTATATCTTCATTTTGTAAATAAAATTCTACATCATTTGTTGACGGATAGACTGTAAATGTATATGATCCTGTGTAATGTTGATTGCCTGTTCCTACACAACCACCTGTGTTACCAAAACCAGAAAGAGCAGTAGTACCGGCGTCGAGAGAACTTATATGGGCAGAAACATTTAACGTCCATGTTCCTGCACTAAGTGGGTCAATATTCAAATAAACAAAACTACTCAGCTCAGTATTGTTGGTCGTAGTGTTATATGGAAATTTATTTGTACTTATACTACTTAAATTTGTTGTATGTAAATGACCACCACTTGCCCAGTTGAAGTAAAACGTATTATCTGTACTTGTAAGGTTTCCTATACTACCAGTGGTATCTCTTAAAAAAATCGGGTAGTGTTTTAATATGTTTTTATTTTTATCTTGTACACCTACAAATACTTGAAATTTGTCTCCTTGTCTTTTGTAATCAATAGCTGACATTTGCTTCATACCAGTAGAAGTAAAGGAGAATAAATCGCTAAAATCGGGAGCAGGTTTAGTAACCTTAACTAATATACCGGCATAATTTTTAAGAGCACCACCGCCTGTTTCTAAAAAGTTTTGACCACTACCATTGATATCAGTCTCTATTTTATCAACATAAAAGTTTTTAATTTTATGCTTGCTGAGATCTAACTTGACAATTAATTGAACTCCTGGATTAATATTTGGTGTATCGTCGTAATAACTTAATTTTACATTGTTGCTTGATAGAGTTTCTGTTCCAGTAAGCGCTATAGTAGTGCCCGGTACATAATCATTTACCCCTGAGTCTCGCTCAGTGGTAGCGCCCAACATGTAGGTTTTTACACCGAGACCAGTAAGCTCGTCTATAAAGCTTTCTGCAACTAATTTAATTTTATTATCAGTTGGGTCAATTGCGTAGTTTCTTTTACTTAATTTTATATTAACACCAGTATGATCAATCCGATCATTTTTTGCACCAGACCTATTATAAAAGGCGTTAAACGGTATTAAGTGGGCATATTTGTTTTTTGTGTCATATGGTTTTGACTTACTACCACTCGCTGCTGTATATAACGTAAAATCCTCTGTACCTGTTATTGTATCGGTTACTGTAGTGTCTTGCCATGAAGCAGATACAGAAGTATGAAATATTTGTCCTACATCATTTGTACTACCAGCTGTAAAAAATGCTCCAGATACACTATCAACCTCTGTATTAGAAAGTTTGATTGATGTTTCTACATAATTATATACCGAAACAGTTTCTGTTAGTGTGTTAAAATATGCAGAACCATCTAGATCATAATAATAAACCGATACTGTGTATATACCAGGTACATTGTATGTGTGTGTTGTTGTTGGTGTATTTTTTGCACTAAGGGTATGACCGTCTCCAAAATCCCAAACAGCAAGAGTTGATGTTATAGGTGGGTCTAATAGGTTTTGAATAGAACCGTTATCCCCGGTAAGGTTAGATGTAAATGTAAACTCACTTATACGAGTGAAACCGCTATGAGTAGCAGAAAGACTGTGAGAGTTGTTAACAGGTGACGGTACCGACCCGGATGTATTCACCGTGAGAGAAATCGGTACAGGTACACTTAATGGACATTTTTCTTCGACGCTCATTAATATTCAACTACTCGTTTGTTAGTGACTAAAGATTTAATTACAATTTTATCTTTGAATGCTGTTGGGCTCTCAATATAAGGTATTTGATATGGCTTAAGCTTACAGCGGGTGTCAAATACCTTTTTATCCTTTCCGTTATATATTGGATTATACACACAAAAGGAAAGACCAGGTACGCTTCTATTTATATCTGTTCGTAATGTTTCTATATTTTCTATCCCTTGTATTTTTTCAAGTTCGTTATTTAAATATCTGACATCAACAGTGGCTCCAAGTTTTAAACTATTAATATATGTAGTAATCGTACCATATACTTTACTTTTAAGATCTTCTTCGTTAATTAACGTTCGTGCTTCTTTTGTAATAACTAATTGCGTACTATCTTTATATCTAAGTTTGTTTGTTTCTCCTGAAAATACTAATGAAAGGTCTAAGTTTAAATATACTGGGTCTATAAAAGCAATTTCACTATTAAGTAGTTTGTACTCTGCAATTTCAGTTCTAATTTTTTCTTTTAGAGCATTAGAAAGATAATTTGATCTTGTCACAACTGATTTATTCTTCCTCAAATTAGGAACAATCGTTAGATAAATGTTGTTCGCATCAGAACTATCTGCGAAGAAATATTGATTAAATAATGCATTAGTCTCTAAGGTGTAGTCAGTTAACCCTAATTCTTTATCCAAGTATGCGAGGTAGTCGTTTGTGTAATCGCTATTATTTTGTACAGTTACATCATACACTAGGTTTTTATAATTCCTCTCAATAAAGCTCTTATAATCGTCTTTAGTAGTTAATTTATATTCTGAACTAAAAAATCTTGGTGCATTTTGTTTTATTTCATCGGAATTTTCTTCTTCTCCATAATCAGTACTATCTTCAGTATTACTCACAGTGGTATTCAAAACAGTCTCAATAGTTAGAAAGTTTAATGAGGTGTCTTGAGTATCGGTTAATATATCAGTATACTGGCTGGTATTATAGATATTTAACGAGTTGCTGTTAAAAGTGTTTTTTGTCACTTTTCCATCTGTACCAGAAGACTTAAGATAGTAGATCGCAATTTGATCTCCTTGATTGAGTTGTTTACTATTTACACCATTACCGAATTTTAACTCATAGTTTTTATTCTCGTTATATCTAATTTCGAAATTTCGTTCGTTTGGTTTAGAGAGATATATCGAAGGTACTCTTGTCCATTCGTACCACTTATTACCATCATTCACCTCTTTAACATAAACATATATATTGAAGTGATCAATTATTGTGTTCCCTCCTGGTAATAAATTTACTACTTCAAATTTTTCACCAATAGGGGTAATAACAGGATATTCTTGTAATGTACCTTCATACATTAATTGATTACCAATAGCGGAAATTGTTTCAACATTAGATGTAATCTTTTCGAATGTTACATCTCTGGTGAAGGTAAATGTTTTGCCTTGACTTGATGTAAATGCAAATTTAGGTATAGTGTAGTAACCGGGTGAAAGAGCTGCTGTACCATTAATCTCTACTGGTAATACTGAAGTTTGTTTACCGACAGGTTTATAATCTATAAGTTTTACAATACGATTAATATTTTCATACAATTCTGCATCGTTAAAATTACTTTCAGAGCTAGTTTGATTTAAGTAAAAAAGTAATGTATGATATGAGTACGCAATTATATCTATAAGGGCAGAAATATTACTACCCTCAAAGTTTTGATCAGTAAAATTAATTGTCGTGTCGTTATTAATTCTATCAATGATCAGATCTCTGAGACTCTGAGCATCAAACCCAGTGTACGCATTTGTTGGTAGATTAAATTCTGTAAAGTTTGCCATAATTATGAGTAATTAAATCCTTGTGTTGTTAATAATCCAGACGCTGTTCCTTTTTTATTATTTAACGACGGGATAGTTATTGAGATGGTAATTTTGTATTCATTATTGTCTGGTCGAGCAACTACCCTCACATCGTTAACAACTATACGAGGCTCATACAAAGCTAACTCTTCATATATTGTTTGCCCTATAGTTTGACCGTTTTCTTTAGAAACGTTTTCAAATAAATACTGTTCAAGATCTAAACCAAAAGTCGGGTTTAGAATTTTCTGACCTTTTTTTGTATTAAAAATATTACTAATAGAGTTGTAAATAGCTTTTTCATCATAGTCGATTTTAAGGTCTTGCTTGTTTTTTTCTGCACCCGTAGGGGTATCAGGTGTTTTTGCATCTAAATCAATATCTAGATGTAAATCTGCATACGAATAGGAACGAAAGCTGTTCTTATTCTTTACATCTTTTAATATATCTAATTTAAGAGCCATCTATAATTATTTAATTTAAAATGGCTAAAAACAATAAATAATTTAAATGAGTAAATTCGATACTATATTTGAGGCGCA
>Ga0209645_1001655_pt1 | contig 10982 bp, 9 predicted proteins | sample ETNvirenome_6_30_FD_184070 | JGI IMG/M metagenome (GOLD analysis project Ga0209645, IMG submission 184070) | Marine viral communities from the Pacific Ocean - ETNP_6_30 (SPAdes) (version 2) | ecosystem: Environmental > Aquatic > Marine > Oceanic | place: Pacific Ocean | collected 2013-06-19
AGGGAAGTCGGAGAAGCCAATAGGGTACCTCTCGGCAAAGGACGCAACTATTTTACATTTATGAGATTACATATATTCAAGGTTCCCGAAATATATATTATTCCTTCTATCTTCGTAGAAGTGGATGGACTCAAAGGGGACAGAATAATTTGGCTATCAGTAGGGTTATTGAACTTTACATTGAGTCTACAAATAACTAAACGATAATGAACGAAAATATTGAGAGACTACACACTAGGATCAACCTCATCCGTGAGGAATCCAGAACTATCTCTTATCGTATAGAGGCTCTTGAAGAACGCCGCAAGGAGTTACAAGAGCAAAAGAAACACCTCAAAGAAATACTTTCTAATATGTCTTAGTTCTGTATTAGGTTATTGTTACCATTATCTACTAGCCCTCACCGTTTTATTTGTTTTCCGGTGGGGGCTTTTTTTATCTACCGAAGAATTGTTTGAATGACTCAGTATCCCTCATTATCTCAAGAACCCTCGGTGTCATTACGCCTTTTTCAATTTGGTCTTGGATATATAGTTGTACTTGAGATGGAGCTAAAGTATTTATTTTTTCTTTATAGTACTCAGCTCTTTTGGCTACCGTTAAATTCTTTGCTTGTCTATCTATAGAAGTTAATCCTTTTGTTTTTTCATCTAGCTTAGTTTGTACTCTTCGGCGAACCGCATCATTTACATCTGGTCTAGACATCTGCTGCATAAGAACAAACTGCTTATCAAACTGAGATGCTTCATTATATCTTCTTAGTATTTGAGAAGCTATTCTGCTTGCTTTAGCTGATTCTGTATTCTCTTGTTTTTCTAAGTTCTCTATGATGGATCTGTCACCAGTTCTTTTCTCGAATACATCAGTGAATGTTCTACCGTAAAATCTTCTAAGGATTGGTACATCGTTTCTATTTATCTTTTCATTGTTGTACATCTTTGATGTTAAATCCAACAATCTCTTTACTGTCTGACCGGGACCTCCGGTATAAGTCTGATACAAGTACAATAGATTCTCTGGAGATACTTCGTATCCCATATCTTTTAATTGATCTGCCATTGACATAGCTAGCTCGCCGCCTTGGGTATCGGCAGTCCAAGGAAATATCTGTTCAGTTGCACTAATGTTTTTAGTTTCCAACCAAGAAGGTCTGATGTCTCTACCTAATCCATCTTTATTCTGAGCTAACTCAGTCATAGGTCTTAGGATAGTTGGAACTGGAGAGCCACCCATAGGATTATATGAATCAATAACAGCTTGACCAAAGCTTGTAGCTATTTCTTTTACACTGTCCAGTTCTCCGTCTTGTCTAGCAATACGCTGAGTTAAGTCCGCAGCCATCTTAAATGGAACCATAGAGTAACCAATAGGAATAGAAAGATAATCTAAAGAACCATCTTCATTCTTTCCTCTTACGATAGTTAAGTGCTTATCAAGTTTCCATTTAGGGATCTTTTGACGGTAGTCCTCATCTATCATTGAGTTATATTTATCAAGAGCTGTAGTAACAGCTATCAATCCACCGGCTACTGTATATCTAGTCTTTGGATTCTTCATACTTCTCAAGAAGTTTTTGGCACCTTGGATAGCTGGATTAGAGAATAGATAAATTGCTTTTAGTGCATCTCCTTCTCTACCCTTTAATTTAGGATCGAAAGAACTGTTACGAGCAGCAAATGCAGCTTGATCTCTAGTCATACCAGAAGCTAAACCATTTCTGTACGTAGCAAAACGAGTAGAATCTTCAACGATTTCATTGATATTATTAATCAAATCATTCAAGGCTTTTACTTTAGTTTTAGTAGGTGCATTGAGTTTCTTGGATAATTCATCCATTCTTTTCTCAATGTCTTTAATGGTATCCAATCCTAGTCCACCAGTACTACCTCCGTCTTGTTTAAATTGCTTGTACAAAGAATCCAACTGCTGTTGTCTTGGACTATCAGCTTTTCCTCCGAATATATTTCGGCGGATAACTCTCATATCTTCAATAGGATTAAGAGTCTTGAGTGCTTGTAGACCTTTCATCTTAGCTAGATTGTTTACAAGAGCTTCAGAACGGTCACGGAACAAATTAGGTATAACGAACTCCGGCGATAATCTAGTATACATACCACCAAGGAATCTATTCATTCCGTACATAGCCTTTAAGATTGAGTTCATCTCCCTTTTGTCTGAACCCTTGAATGTTCTAGCTAATGTAGGATCATCGAACTCAACAAATAATCTTTTGCCGTCTTCAAAAACTGTAAGTACATTTCTATCAGCTCTTTCGTAGATAGGAACTTTTTGTGATTTAGGTTTTTTGCCTAATGACCTAGCTAACTGAGCTTCTTCGGACATATCTTTTACTACTCTAGTTCCTACAATCTTAGGCTCTCGTACCTTTATTCCTAAATTTTTAGCAGTATCAACATTGGATCTAAGTAACTTAACAAAAGCTAGATTAGCTTTATTGACTTCAGCTCGGCGAACTGCACCACCTAGATTATCTACAATATTCTGTGCTATATTTGATACTTCTCTCTCTGAACCAAATGCTCTACGCACACCGCTTTGTAGTGTTTCGTATCTAGTAGAACTAGAAGTTAAAATCTTTTGAGCATCAGCTACATCATCTGTATCCATTATGCGATTTAATGGTACGTAGTCCGGAAACTCTTTACGTAATCTATCGGCTTCTTTCTTTGATATTAATCCGCCTTCTTCTAAAGTATCTAATATTTCTCTAGAAAGATTCTTTCTATTATCAATAGAGTTCTTTAGTGTTTTATCTAATCCACTATCTTCAAATTTACTGATAATAGATTTAGCTTCATTTGTGCTAATACCAGCAGCTCCATCTCCGCCGAACTTTAGACGATTAGCTTTATTATAAGCAACTGCGTGTTTAGCGTACAGATAATCATTGATACCGTTTGATAACTCAGACGTAGTCTTACCAATTTCATCTGATTTATTTAATAAAAATGCAGCATCTAAGTTTATTTCGTCTTCCACTCTTTGAAGTTTAGAGTCAATCTTTCCTTCGGCTAATCTTCTTTGTAGGTAGTAATCCATTTCATCCGAAGTAACCTTCAGTTTGCCACCCTTTGTGCTTAGTTGACCACCAGCAGATATATCTTGCAATAGCTTTGCTCTAATAAATTCATCATCGTACTTCTCTCTGATATTGATTCCAATATCTTGGTATCTTTTTGCTACTTCATCAGAAAACTCTTTTGCTGTTTTCTCTACTCCACCTACAATTATCTTAGCGTCTGGGTCACCTCGGCGAAATGCTTCAGTCAGATTACGAGTAGGCATACCAGCAAACTTAGTGTACGCTTTTTCAAATGCTTTTCCAGTGATTCCTAATCCTCCACCAAGAATACCCCCAGTTATACCAGCTTTTGTTAGTTCTTCTAAGGTAGGAAGTTCCTCTTTGTTTACAATAGCTTCTACTACTTGAGCTCCACCAGAAATACCAGCACCTATTGCTGCTTGAGAGGCTATACCTTTTACTACGGATTTACCTACGCCGACTCCCGGTATAAGATTTATCAAAGCATCTGCTACCATTTGACCTTGGTCTAACTCAGCATTTGGATCTATTATATTTTGGCGCACCCTAGAACCCATAGCACCACCACCTAATGCAAATACAACGTATCCAATGCCAGCTCCTATAGCTGTACCTACTCCGGGAGCTATGGCTGTACCTATAGCTGCTCCAGTAGCTGCACCACCTAGTTTAGCTGTTTCTGATATAGCAATATCTGTAACAAATCCAGCACCTATTTTAGCCAAAGAAGGTTCTTCCTCTTCTCTTTTTTTCCTCAAGTACTCTAAGTCTAAAGTCGGACCTCCGCTAGGCTGACTTTGTTGACTCTTATATTGCCTTAAATATTCTAGATCTAATGCCATTGCTAATCCTCAATAAAACCAAGTGCTTTTAAAGTTGGTACAATTAAACCTTCTCTTGTTCTACTAAGTATTTGCTTTAATCCTTCACTACCTAAAGATGGAGTAACTGGTGCATCTGGTGTATATACTGTTTTGTATCTTTCACTTTCTGGTTTTGCGAGATTAACTAAAGCAGCTGGCACATCTACAAATTGACCTAGAGCTTCGGCTCCAAGTTTTAAAGGAGCTTCAACTACTGGGCTATATAAAGCACGTTCTGCTAATGAAGGATCTGATTCTTCTTCTACCACTTCATCTGTAGTTAACTCTTTATCTGTAGTTAACTTTTCAGTTCGTGCGGTTTTAAGTGATTCTAAGTAAGAAGGTATAGCATCTGCTGGCATTCCTAGCAACTGTAATGCTGTTGCATTTTGAGGATTATCTGGATTGTTTTTAATTGCTTCTAATTGTTCCCCTAATTTTTTGTCTTCAACTCCAAAAATTCTAGTTTCAAAACCTTCGTAATCATAAGCTTTAACTTCTGGCTCTGGAGGTAGAGGTAGACCTAATGTTCTAGCTGCTTCTACTCTCATTTCTGCTGGTAGCTGAGATAAATAATAAGCTCCTTGAGTTAATCTTTCATTTTCAGCTTCTACTTTGGCTGCTTCTATATCAGCATCAGCTTTTTGTTTTGCAACAAAGGCATCTCTAACTATTTCATCCTTATAAATAGATTTAGCTAAATTAGGATCGTCGATTCCTAATAGATTTTGAATTGAACTAATAGCAATCTTCTCTTGTTTTTTCTGCTCTTGTTTTTGAGTGAAATCCAAGATGGACTGATTGACAGCGTTACTTAAATTAACGTCAGCAGCTTCAGCAACTTGTGCCGCTTGCACGATAGGGGCAACGTCTAATTGAGATAGTCTGATTTGTGATGATCCTCTAAGCATAATTAATTAAATAAATTTTGGAAGCCACCGATTAAGTCACTTCCGGCTTGTTGTGCATATCCTCCAGATGGTTGAGCTAGTACTGTACCGTATCCAGCTGTGCTAGATGCTTGTGCAAATGGATTACTCATTTGGCTAAAGTCAAGTCCACCTAATAATTTTCCAGCTGTACCTAAATAACCAGCAGATCTTTGACTAGCTCCAGCGGCTTGTTGAGCAGCGATAGCAGCTTGACCGCCTAAGATGTTAGCTCTCTGTACGTCAGTTGCGGAACCTAGATTAATCATAGCTCCGGGGTCTGTGAAGATTGTTCCGGGAGCTCCTCCTAAAACACTTGAGTAAAAGCTAGAAGCTGGTTGAGCTTCTTGGAAAAATATTTGACTTGGGTCTACAGCCGCGGCTTGAGCTCCTTGTAATGCAGTCAGAAACTCCGCTCTGCTTTGTTCTCTAGCTCTTAAAGCATCTGCTCTAGCTTGTGCGGCTTGATCAGCTTGAAGTTTCGCTAGGTTCATTGCTTGTGTGCTAGCTAGTTCTTGTTTACTTAAACCTAGTTTATCTAAGCCTAATCCAATATCAGCTCCTAATCCTATAGCAGATAGGTCTAACTTACCACCAAGTCCAGCCAGTTCGGCAGCTCTCGCTCTTGCGGCAGCGGCTCTATCTTCGCGAGCCATAACTTGTTCTTCTCTACCTAACGCAGCTCTTGCGGCAGCTGAAGCGTCTAGTTGTCTACCTAGTGAACCACCCATTGCCCTTGCGGCTTGGTCGGCTCTACGAGCTGCTTCAAAACTTAGAGGACCTCTAGCTTCTTCTGTAAGTCTTTCGGCTTCAGCTTTTTCAATGTCAGTTAATCCTCGGATGTCTCCTAAGAATCCACCCTCTCCAAATGTTCTAGCTCTTTCTAGGAATGGTCTAGCTGATCCTATTCCAGCTCGCTGTATAGCTGATAACGAAACTCCAGCTTGTTGCAATGCACCTTTTAGTCCAGTATCAAACTCTTTTGCAGCGGCTTCTCTTTCGGCAGTGGTAGCGTCCGCATCTGCGGCAACCCTTTTAAATCTTGCCAATTGCTCATCTACTAAACCAGAAACCCTTGGATCTTCCATAGCTCTTCGGAACTGAGGTCCGAGTCTTCTCATTCTACCTAAGACATCTTCAGTTGTCTGTTGTGAAATTTCTTGTAATCCATCTTCGCCGAAAGCTACTTCTCGTGCGTAATCTTTTCGTAAGTCAAGCAATGGACCCATAAGCTCACGCTCTCTACCAAGAATAGTTTCTGTTACCTCTGGACCGTAGTAACCTTCTTCGCCGTAAGCTTCTAATAAAATATCTTTAGGATCTCTGATTTGCTCGAAAGCACTTTCACCTCGTCTTCTAGCCTCTTCGGCTTGCTTCTTAGCTTGCTTACGTCCTTTACGGGATTCACTTATTCCCGCCGCTGTACCCGCTGCTGCTATTAATGTTCCCGTTGCTATTGCCATTATATTTCCTTAATGTATCCGGTTTCTATTTTTTTGAAACCTAGTTTTTCGTAAAATTTTTTCAACTTTTGGGGCATAGAGTTTTCTAAGTGCACCATATAAAATCTTTCCGATCCGACTGAGTGAGCGTACTTTTCCGCGGCTTTGAATAACTTTAAACCCTTACCTCTTTTACTTTCATCGATGTACCAAAATGCTTCGGATGTAACATTAGCTCCATCTTCAAGAGCTGGAGTAGTAAGTAAACCTATACCTCCTATGATTTCGTCATCTTCTTTTAGTGCTATAACTTTACCTACACCTTGCTCTACAAATTTTCCCCAAACTTCTGCGAATCTTTCCGGGTTTGGTTTTTTCTGAGCGTAAGGCATTTTTTTATAAAAAGGAATCAAGGCGTTCCCCATATTTAATAAATCCTCGTATGTGTCTATGGATTGTATCATTATATTAAAGAGCTTTATAGCTTAGTTATTTTTAGTATACCAGCACCTTCCCATTCAGTTGTAGATGCAGCATTTCTAGGAGCTATATTAATAGCGAGATTATCTGTCGATGTATTTCCAACTATATAAATAAAACTCATATGAATAAAGTTAGTAGTGTTTGGAGCACTATGAGTGTGATCAAATCCGGGATTATAGTCCATAGAAACTAAACCTCCACTTCCACCAGTGCTTGTAGTAGCTGACAATGTAGTGTAAGCTGCACCATCACTTGTTTTCTGAAGCGTTAGTCCATATGTATCATTAGCATCGCTATCGCTGTCTTCTATTCCAGCGTTAATCTCGATTAAATAACTTCCAGTAGCACTGAATGTAAAAATAAATGGTTGGTCGGTTCCACTAGAACCAGTACCAAAGGCTCCTAAATCAGCAGTTGATCTTAAATTAGCACTCCAATTTCTCCAACCAGCAGTACTTATACCACCTCTAGCATTAACGGTTCTATATAGGTTATAACTGTCTCCAGCATTGGAGTCAACATAAGCCTTAATACTTTCTGATGTAGCAAGTGTAGTAGCACTTGCGTCACTCATATCGTCAGTATCATTGATAGTAACTTCTTGAGGAGCTGTAGCACTACCAGATGTGTTACCTAGTACTTTCATATTGGCTACGTTCTCAATCTTGGATTTAGTTACTCCACTATCTTTAATTTGCAACTGACCTCCGGGATCAGTCACCTCTAAACCACCATCAGATACACAAGTTCCAGTAGTACCAGATGAGTCAATAGCTGTTCCAGAAGTATTTGTAAAGTCCGCCGTATCAACAAGGTTATTCAGTTTAGCTGAAGTTACTTGATCGTTAGTAGCGAAAGTAGTTCCTTTATTTAAAATAGGCATAATTTAAAAATCTTTATTACTATTGTACACTAGATGTCGAGCGTTTTGTCTCGGACCCAGCAACCTTGAGGGATCTTAATCTAGGTCTTCCTAGCGTGCTTGTTAAAGTCATCTGAAGACCGTAAGCTCTTTTGTTTCCGATACGCCCTCTAATAGAAACATCTTCATCAGCGGGTATAGATCCGTTTATAAATGCACTAGCTGACCCTATATCTATAGTACCATCTATATTCTCAGTTTCAGCAGATATATCGAAATCGGAACTATTATTAGCTCCGGACTGCATATGGAGTTCAAAGTTATTCCATTTCTTTCTATCTATAGAATTTAATGTAAACATACGAGTAGTAGCTACTCCATTTACTGTAAATGTACTAGGATTAGTCTCTCCGATAGATGTAATAACTGAATCTCTTCCAGAATCCAATGAATCCAACTTATGTAAGCCACCTTGTTTATTCACAACGTACACACCTTTTTTGTTACCTTTACCGCCTACTATCAAGTTATTGAACTCAAAGTTAGGATCCGCTACAGTATCAACGGACTCCCAAGATTTGTTTAAAAAGTTGTATATAAGGACTGCATTATTTTCAGTAGCTGAATCCAAAGGAACTGCTATGTAGTAACGATTATCGAAGTAAACCGCTACTGCCTTTTCGGCGTGTTGTTTATTAATTCTTTGTATTACAGCATCTATGCTTTCAGATAATGGTATCTCTGTACCTCTAAGGTTGTATCTATCAACGAAGGTCAATCCATAAACGCCGTTATCGGATAAGAAAAGAATAGTGTTACCCACTTGGCTTATTGATTTTCTAGCTATCAATCCAACTTCATCCGTCAATAACTGAACCGAAATGTTTCCTATATCTCCACTTCCGGTCACTTGGTGTATACTATTTCTATTGAATACAACTAGTTTATCATCAGAGAATGAAAGCATACCTACATTGAAGTCCGCCATACCGGCGTTGAATCTGAACTGTCCGTAAACTTGGTCATAAACATCTGAATCTAAAATATCAGATACAAGTATTTCGTCAAATATTTTACGATCCGTAAAGCTGTTTAGTGCATCATCGACATCGTATCTAAATGGAACAGCCAATCTCCTTTGGTGGTATACACCATACTTAGGAGCCGGCATATGGGTAAATCCTAAATCTATAGATACTCTACGTGTAAATACTGGAGTACTTGTTAAACTCTCTCCATCTGTTACGTGAGAATCTGTTTTAGTTGAATCAATGAAAAATTCAAATCCATCAGCTAACGCTAGTGTTTCATCTCCACTTATAGTGGTAGATGGGTTTTGAGGCACATAAAATATTAATGTGTCAGCATCAGTTACTTCCGCAACAAATCTTTTTCCATCAATCTTAGTGTCACCGAATCCAGCGATAGTAATTGGATCACCAACGTGTTTTCCGTGACTAGTTGCTGTTACGGTTACTTTATATAATCCATCAAACTCACCTCCGGTTACAGAAGATGCAGATGCAGCTGTAATAGAAGTAGTAGAACCAGCTTCATACACTTTGGCTACTGTAAACCTAGCCCCTATGGTAAGCCCAGATGTTTGATCACCAGTATCAGTTCCACTTCCTAAAGTTTTTTCTGCTACTACCGAAATAACAGAACCTTCCGACACTCCGTCAGTTTGGTGTACTATACCTCTGTTTTCAATCAAAGCGAACTCACCAGCGGCACAAACAATCTGAGTGGGCTGAGTAAACTCACCGCTATCTACTAAATCTAATTGCGGACTTGTGTTTATGTTTGTCTCAGCTAAGTCCTTTACAAATGCAGTTTTACCATCTCTGAATATATATAGCTTATTAAAAGCTTGTATCATATCTACATCATTACTTACAGTTTGCCCAGTAGGATACGTTAAATCATAAGTTGTGGTAGGTGTATTGATATTAATAGCAATAGCCTTTAAATTAGTTGCTATTATTATATAGTTATCAGAATCGTCATTAGGGTTAGAAAAAACACAAGAACCATAAACTTCATCAATAGCAGTATCATCTAGCTTAACCGTCTGTATAGATACAGAACCTCCGGGAGATCCAGAAGAAAATGTTTGATCTTGTACTTCAAATATAATGTCACTTGAATCTACGCTTACTACTTTTACTACATAACTTCCGGAATCTAAAGTAATGCCAGTCAAGCTAGTTGTATCAATAAATACAGATCCCTCATCATTTAATGAAAAGGTTGCTGACAAGTCTGTAGTTACAGTAATCCTTAGTTTTTGGCTAGTTAATCCAACTGCACTACTAGTATATCCAGTAGCTTCATTAAGTATAAAAAATGGTATTTTAGGAACGGATCCAGTACTTACTGGAGCGGATAGATTTGATATACCTTTTCTAGTTTGCCACTCTCCGTTGAGGGACATACGACCGTTCTTACTATCAGCTAGTACTCCAGATGATAATTGATCCGGACGTAAGCGATTATTGAATCCCACATAGCCGCGATCCAAATCTTCTGTCATCACGTCATCAAGACGTGTGTATGTATCGTATCTTGCCATCTAGCAGTCCCAAGCCTTTCTTGACCAATAGTTAGCGGACATCTTTCCTTTGCCTTTGATGCCAGCACTACGTGCACAATAGCTTTTCTTACGAGCTGGTATATTCTTTTTGATTTTCATATTCGCATCTCCGAAACGAATAATCTTTTCTTTACCACCTTCGCAAGCTTTCACAACGAACTTCTTGCCGCCTTGAACATCTCGGCGAGGTACGTTGCACTTCATCTTCTTTTTGTCGATAGCCATTATAAATTAATTCTATTGTTTTTTAAATCGTCTACGTACTTAGCTTCTTCTTCAGTAAGTTTATCAAAAATACCTTCTTGCACTTGGTCTAGAACTTCATTAAATCTTTTCATACCTTCTTTTTTTCCAAAATCTCTAACAAAGTTTTTCTTATTGATGGCTATAAAATTTTTAAAATCATCAAATGTTCTAGGTTTATTTGATCCGGTAAATGGATCTGGATCTAATTTAACATTTCCTAGAATAGAATCGAGTGAAGGCATAGTAGCTTTGGGCATAGAGCCTAATACTGGAATAGGAGTTGGGTCCATAGCACGAAGTCTCATACCAGAAGGATCTACACTGTAAGCAGCTTTTATACTGCCGTCTGGGTTTCTCTCTATCTTAATCATTACTTTTTACTCCTTACTCTTGCTTTTGGTGTGTTTGGGACGAACTGTTTTCCTTTTGCTCCTCCAGCTTTTTTCTTGCGAGCTGTAGCCGCTCTTTCAGACTTAGTGAGGCTCTTTGCTTTAGCCATT
>Ga0209645_1001656_pt1 | contig 10977 bp, 12 predicted proteins | sample ETNvirenome_6_30_FD_184070 | JGI IMG/M metagenome (GOLD analysis project Ga0209645, IMG submission 184070) | Marine viral communities from the Pacific Ocean - ETNP_6_30 (SPAdes) (version 2) | ecosystem: Environmental > Aquatic > Marine > Oceanic | place: Pacific Ocean | collected 2013-06-19
GCTGGAGAGTCTCTAAACAAAGGTCAAGCTGTTGACCTTCTCTTGAACACCAACGCCCCTGAAGAGGCAAGCGAAGATGCTCAAGAGCCTGTAGCTGAAGTTGAAGAGGTTGTTGAAGCCGATGAGATGGAAGCAACATCTGAAGATGAATTTGAGGTAGAGGACGCTGAAGAGCTACCCGAAGCCGACGAGGAATATGAAGATGATGATGAAGAGTACGATGTTGACGTATCTGAGATTGAAGAAGTCGAAGACGAAATAGAGTACTACACCGTGAAGATTGATGGTGAAGAGAAGAGCGTCACTGCTGACGAACTTGTCAAATCTTATCAGTTGGAACAAGCTGCACAGAAGCGGATGCAAGAAGCTGCTGAGATTCGCAAGAACTCAGAAACTGAAGTAGCCGCCCTAGCGCAGCAGCGAGAGCAATATGCTCAAGCTCTGCAATCGCTAGAAGCCCAGCTCAACACTGCTGAGGAAAAACCCCAAGAGTATTGGGACAATCTCTACAGTGAAGACCCGATGGAGTATATGCGCCAACGTGAAGCCTATCGTGACCGCAAGGATGCGATGGAAAAAGTAAAAGCCGAACAGCAGCGTGTACAACAAGAGCAGCAGCAGGACTTGGTGAAACAACACCAAGAAAACTTGGCAAAAGAACAAGAGAAACTTCTTGAGGCGTTGCCAGAGTGGAAAGACCCTGATGTTGCAATGAAAGAAAAACAGGCAATTATTTCGTATGCCCAACGTCATTTGGGTTTTTCGGAAGATGAACTTGCCGCTACATCGGACAGCCGAGCTGTATTAGCCCTTCGCAAGGCTTATCTTTATGATGAGTTAATGGCGCAAAAGCCAGTAGCACAAAAGAAAGTAAAGAAAGCCCCGAAGGTAACTAAATCAGGCAAACCAGCGACCAAAGCTCAAGCTAATGCAAACCGCAAAAAACAGGCACTTGAACGCCTAAATAAAACTGGCAGCAAAGATGCTGCTGTGGATGTACTACTAGAGAGAATGAGGTCCTAAAATGGCTCAATTTACTACTGCCAACGCTGTTGGTGAACGGGAAGACCTGAGTGATGTAATCACTCGCATCGACCCTGATGAAACCCCCGTATTTTCTGCTCTTAAAAAAGAGACAGGAAACGGTGTATTTGTCGAATGGCAAGTACAAGAACTGGCTGCTGCTGTAGCAACCAACTACCAGAACGAAGGTGCTGACGCTGCATATGCAACGCCGACTGCCACCAGCCGTCTGGGCAACTACATGCAAATCTCACAAAAAGATGCTCAAGTTTCAGGCACTCTGGACGCTGTTGATAAAGCAGGCCGTGACCGTGAAACTGCCTATCAGAAAGTTCTGAAAGGTCTTGAGCTTCGCCGTGACATTGAAAAGTACTTGCACTCTGATACTGCACGTTCTGCTTCTGACCCGCGTAAAGCTGGTACGTTGTCAAGCTGGATTACCAACGTAGATGATGCTTCTGGCACTTCTGCTGCTACTGGTGACGGCACGGATGTTCCTGATATGTCAGGCACGAACCGCGCTATGACTCTGGCTCAAATCGACAATGCTATGCAAGCTGCTTACACCGATGGTGGTCAGCCGAACATGCTGGTTGTTTCTCCGTCTAAGAAAGCCGCTTTCAGCGACTTGAACAGCGGTTCAGTTGCAACCAACCAAATCAACTACACTGCTCCTCGTGAAGCAGCTATCGTTGGTTCGGTTTCGCTGTATCTCAGCGACTTTGGTCAGCTTGACGTTGTAATCGACCGTTTTGCTTCGGATGACCGTGTGTACTTGTTGGATAGCGATTATGCTTCTATCTGCACACTGCCGAATCGTAACTTTGCGGTTCAGGACTTGGCGAAAACTGGTGACTCTGAGAAGTTCCAGATTATCACTGAGTTCACGCTGAAAGTTTCAGCACCGAAAGCCCACGCGGCTGTTTACGACCTGTCGTAAGTGTTAGGGGGTAGCTTCGGCTACCCCCGTTCACTTTAGGGGAGAAAGATGAAAAAACGACTTGTACAAAAAGATGCGGTTACGGGTAAGGAAACGTGGGCGCATTTTGACGAAGACGGTAAAATAATTTTTGAGAGTAGCCAGAATGTTGACGCTATTCTTTCTAACAACCGCGATGAACGCAATGAATACCGTTCTGGTAGCTTGCAAGGTAACACACAGCGACATCAACAGAAGGTTGCGGAAATACCCACAGCATTGTATCATCAGCTAATCCAAGAGCTGGGACAGCCCAAAGATAACCCTAAAGGCTGGAAGAAATGGCTCAATGACTATGATAACAGGTTCTTTAGAACGAGTGGCGGTAGAGTATAATGGCTATCACAAATTATTCCGAGCTGAAGACATCCATTGCCAATTTTTTGGCTCGAGATGATTTGACGACACAAATTCCTGATTTTATTTCTATTGCTGAATCTCGCATGTCTCGTGAGATACAAGCTAGAGGTCAAGAAAAAAGAGCAACAGCTACACTTGTAGCGGATGATGCCTTTGTATCACTTCCCACTGATTTACGTTCTATTCGCCTTGTAAAGCTCAATAGCTCACCGACAGAAGTTCTTGAGTATTACACACCAACAAAACTAAATGAGTTGTATGCTAGTGGCAAAACTGGCAAGCCTCGCGCATACACAATTATTGGTGGTGAGATTAAGTTTGCGCCAACACCAGATACGGGCTACACGGCAGAAATTATATATATGGAAGGCATACCAGACCTGTCTGATAGCAATGCCGTAAACATAATTTTGACAAGGCATCCAGACGCCTATCTATATGGTGCTTTGGCAGCGGCTAGTGTATATTTAATGGACGACCAGAAGACTACTGTGTATGAGCAGTTGTTTACACGGGCTATAGATGAAATTAAAAGAGAAGAAGAGAGAGGCAAGCAAGCAGGCTCTGCTCTTCATATGAAATCTGATTACGGAGAACTGACATGAGCGCAATGAGTGATTATCTTGAGAACAAGTTTCTCGACCACTTTCTTGGCACGTCAAGCACTGCTTCGCCGTCTACTATTTATGTTGGCTTACACACTGCTGACCCGACTGATGCTGGCACGGGTGCAGAGGTAAGCGGCAACGGTTATGCGCGTCAAAGCATTGCATTTAGTGCTTCCTCGAGTGGCACTACTTCTAATAGTGCTGCCGTTGAGTTTCCTGCTGCCTCTGGTGGTAACTGGGGAACTATTACACATATTGGTATTTATGATGCACTTACGAGTGGCAATCTATTGTTTCACTCATCTTTGACTGTATCTAAAACAATCTCAGACGGTGACATCTTTAAGATTGCTGCATCGGGTATTGATATTACGGCAGCTTAGTCATGGCCGATATTGTTGGGCCAAATTTAGAGCAACTTGATAGCTGGGGTCATTTAGAACAAATCCCCAACCAGCCTCTTGATGCTGCCTTTTGGAACACGATTGCCTTGCGCGAAGGTGAGGCGACACCTTCTGTTTCTGCAAGTGTATCTTCTTCTGCGATAAGAATACAATTTGGTGCTTCTGCGCCGTCTGTATCTACCTCTGTTTCATCTCAGGGCATACGCATACAGTTTGGCGAAGGCTCTGCATCTACATCTGTAACGATTACCTCAGAGGGTATTCGTATTCAGCTTGGCGCATCTTTGGTGGTCGGCCCTGCCACAATGACGGCAGTAGGCGGACTTCTTATTACTGGGTCTGCCACACCAGCAACGCAAGCTCTTATGGAGTCCATTGCAAATGCTGAGTTTGTAGGTGCATCGTCTCTATCTGCTATTGTTACATTTACAGAAACAGATGTAGAGATTTTAGGAGAGGATTGGTCTATAGTAGAAGAGGGTAACGAAACTTGGTCTGTTACTCCAGAAGGTTCTGAGGTATGGTCTGTTGTTACAGAAGGCTCAGAAACTTGGGCAGAGGTTTCACGTGGAACAGAAACTTGGACGGTTCAGTCAGAGGGTTCTGAGAGTTGGAATAGACAATGATTAAACTTGGACAATTTTTACCAGACCAGCCACCGTATCAAAGTGCTGGCGCAACCGTTGCGACAAACGTAGTTCCTGCTGCAAATGGTTACACAAGCCTTCCAGATGTGCTGCCCTTTTCTGGTGCAGCAAATAAATTTATTCGTGGTATGTTTGCAGCAAAAGATGACTCTGCGTCATCTGCTATTTATGTCGGAGATGAAAACTCTCTTTATAAGTTTGATGCTACAAACTCTAACCTTGTAGATATTTCTAAAACATCAAATGCCTCATACACAACTGGTGATGGATATGTTTGGCGTTTTGTTCAGTTTGGTGAAGCTGTACTTGCTACAAACTATAGCAATCCAATCCAGACGCTTACAGCAGCAGGTGGCGGTAGATTTGCCGACCTAGGTGGCTCTCCGCCAAAAGCAAAATTTATGGCTGTTGTGCGTGACTTTGTAATGTGTGGCTACACAAATGATACGACAGATGGCGAGAAGCCATATCGTGTGCGATGGTCTGGTATTGGTGATTATGACAGCTGGGCCGTAGACCCTAATACGCAGGCTGACTTTCAAGACATTGCTGACATGGGGGCTGTTACTGGACTTGTCGGCGGTGAGTATGCAACTATTTTAATGGAGAAAGGTATTGTACGAGCGCAATATGTTGGCAATCCGCTTGTGTTTGAATTTGATAAGGTTCAGCTACAGCGTGGCTGTAAGATTTCTGGCTCGGTTGCCTCTATTGGTCGCAATGTATTTTATCTTTCTGACGATGGCTTTTATTTATTTGATGGTCAGTCTTCCAAGCCTATTGGCGCAGAAAAGGTAAACAGATATTTTTTGAAGAGGTTTCAGTCAAATAACTCTGCCCGTATGAGTTCTATCGTTGACCCCTCTCGTCAGATTGTTGTCTGGTCTTATCCTAGCGTTGATTCTGGGGATGGCTCGCCAGATGAGTTGATTATCTATAACTATGCAACTGATAGTTGGAGTACTGCGAATATTGGTTTGGATGCTATGGCTCCCCTATTTAGTGCTGGCTACACTCTTGAGAATCTCGTTAATATTTCTAGTAATTTGGATACTCTCCCTAGTTCACTTGACTCATCAGTTTACAAAGGCGGAGAGTTTTTCTTTGCTGGTGCAAAGGATAAAAAGATTCAAACATTTACTGGAGATAACCTTGATGCAGTTGTTGAGACTGGTGAGTTTGACTTGCAGGCTGGTCGTAGTTCCCTTGTTAATAATATTATTCCGTATGTTGAAAACAGCAGCGGTGCAACTGCTACGATTACTGCACAAGTTGCTTCTCGTGACTCTAACAATGCTGAAGTCAGCTTTGGTACAGCTTCGACGGTAAATAGTGACAACTTCTGTCCTGTACGTTCTTCTGGTCGCTTTCATCGTGTGCGCTTAAACTTGAGTGGCAACTGGACAAATGTGCAGGGTATTGATGTTGATGGGCAGATTAGAGGTCGCAGATAATGGCTAATCAGTTCCGTAATCTTCCAAAAGAAGGTGGTTCACCACGTCAGATTTCTGAGGTGGTAAACAACATTATGGAAGGTAAGATTAACTCTACAGGTGAGTTTACGATTAGCTCTGGAACTACAGAATTGACAGTTAATGACCGAAGAGCCAGCGTAAATAGCATAATATTATTAGTTGCTCTTGGCGGTAACGGAAGCCACAATCATCCATGGATTAAAAGCCGCAGCAATGGCAGCTTTGTTGTTGGCTCTGGGAACAACGGACACGACCATGATTTTGGTTACGTTATTATAGGCTAATGATTTACAGGGGAGACAGTAAGGATTGGAATAAGGTTAAGGGGTATTTGTCTGATGCCTTAGAGTATGGCGATGGTATGTCCGATATAAACGATGTTAGGGATTCATTGGCTAAAAATCAGGCAGACTTATGGGTTGGTGAAAAAAGCGCAATAGTTACTCAGGTAATGGAAACACATAAGGCAAAAGCTCTTCTTTATTATCTTGCTGGTGGAGATTTGAAGGAATTAATTAAGATGACAGAACATATAGAAAACTTGGCAAAAGATATGGGCTGTAGTAAGGTGTTAATAAATGGACGCGCTGGCTGGGGCAAGGCTCTAGGCGGTTACAAAGAGCGTACCAGAGTTTTTGAGAAGGAACTTTAAGATGGCATCAGCAATTCCATCACTTATTTCAGCAGCAGCGCCAGCTGTAGTTGGTGGTTTACTTGGGGGCGACAGCAAAGGCCCAAGCGTAAGTCAGGCAACAAGAACGGTTGGGCCTCCTGAGTATGTACGGCCTATGTATGAGCAGGCAGCTGGCGAAGCTCAACGCTTATTTGAGGCAGACCAGCTTGGTCAATATCAGCAATTATCTCCAGTAGAACTTGAGGCAATTCAAAAAGGCCTTGGGATGGCTCAGGCTGGAGCGCCTTTGGTTTCTGAGTCTCAGGCTGCTGCGGCACAGCTTCTTGCTGGGGGTGGTGCATTTCTTTCTCCCGCACAAGAAATGTTCCAAAGCCTAGCCGCTGCCCCTGATACAACTTCTACAGAGGCATTTCGTGGTGCTTTAGAAAGTGCAATATCTCCTGCTGTGCAGCGCTCTACATCACAATTTGCTGGTGGTGGTCGTCTGGGCAGTGGGTTGTTTGGTGAATCTCTTGGTCGCGGTATTGCAACGGGTGCTGCTCCTACCATTCTTGCGGCACAGCAAGCAGACTTTGACCGTCGTATGCGTGCTGCAACTGGGCTTGCTGACCTCGGCAGGGCAGGTATTTCGGCTGTTGGTGCTGGTCTTCAGGCAGCTCCCGCTATTGGAGCGCTTGGCTTTGAGGATATTCAGCGTCAGTTGCAACTTGGTGGCTTGCTTTCACAAGAAGACTTCATGAAACGTCAGAGAGAGTCTCGTGCTTTGCGCGAATACATAGACTTGATTAGTGGAGCTACCGCAGGTAAGGAAACGGTTGCTCCTCTTTATAGTCAACCAGAATATAGCGCTGGCGATATTGCTCGTGGAGCTATTGGCGGTCGCCTTATAGAGGCTGGTGCATCTCGTTTGGGAGATTTTCTTGGGGGAATAGGAAATTAAATTATGGCTGAACAAAGAAATATTCAATTAGCCCGCCCAACAACTCTCGGTGATTTACTTATGTCTTCGTTTCGAGGAACTGGTGAGGTTGCTCAGGCAGGTGGCGGTATTCCGTTGCAAGACTATCTTTTTCGTCTTGCTGGCCCTAAAACAATGGATGCAATTAACGTTCGTCGCACATCAACGCCAGTTACTACTATAGTTGCTCCATCACCAGCTGGTTTGCTTAGTGACGAAATGCTTTCCACTCAAGCGCCAGATGGCTTTTCTGGTGTAGCGCCTGCACCTCCAACTGTTGAGATGACCTCACCTGAATTTATTCCAGCCCCTATGCCTAGGCCAGAGTATGCGCCAACGTCTGATGGCCTTTTAGGGACGATTGGTGGGGCTATATCCCGTGGTGTTGGCTTATTGGGTGAGTCTCTTCGTGAGCCTCTTGCTGCTGGCATCTCTGATATTCCTGAAGCTATGCAGGCCTATGAGCTAATGAGGTCGCAAGGCCCCATGATGGCACTTGACCCTGCTGAGTTATCTTCTGTCACACCAGCCAGTGCCATTGCCATGCTTCCGCAGATTAGAGCAAAACGTGAAGCGGAAGCCGCAAAATTAAAAGCTGAATTGCAAAAAACAGCTCCCAAAGAAGATGGAAAAGTAGACGAACGAAGTAGGCGTAAGGCATTTGGTGTTGTATCAAGTATTGATGACGCCCTTTCCATTCTTCAAGAACATGGTAATTTTGCCGCTGGTTTTGGTAGTGTTATGAAATATATACCCACGACACCAGCCAATCTTTTAGATAAGAGCCTTGATACAATTAAAGCTCAAATTGGTTTTGCCGAACTTCAGGCTATGCGTGATGCCTCCAAAACAGGCGGAGCGCTTGGTCAGGTTACTGAGCGTGAATTGCAGCTTTTGCAAAGAACTATTGCCGCTATTGAGCCAGACCTTTCTGCCACTGATTTGCGTAGAAACTTGAACAAGGTCAGGGAAGTTATGTTAGCTATTGCTCACGGAACGCAAGACCCGAGGACGGGTGAAATTAAAAGTATCGTTGACGACGGATTTAATATTTCACCCCAAATCAAAACATACAATCCTGAAACTGATGAGATTGAATAGTGCCTGTCATCAATACACCAGAAGGGCCAGTTAATTTCCCAGACTCGATGTCTGATGATGAGATTAAAGCGGTTTTGCGAAAAAAATTTGCGCCTGAAAAAAGTGCGACAAGTGGCGCTGATATTGCACGAGCGGCAGCTCAAGGCTTGACATTTGGTTTTGCTGACGAGATTGAGGCTGGCCTTCGCTCTTTAGTCGGCCCTGAAAGCTATGAAGAAGAGCTGAAAGATGTTCGCAGTGAAGTAAAGCGTTTTCGTGAAAAAGCTCCTCTTGCCGCATTTGCGACTGAAGTCGTTGGCTCTCTGCCTACAGCGTTACTTGGTGGTGCTGGTATTGCTCGCGCTGCTGGTCAGCTTGCTGGTCGCGCGCCTGCTGTTGCTCGTGTGTTGCAAGCTCCTGTGGGTGCTGCCGCTGCCGAGGGTGTTCTTGGTGGTGCTATATATGGCTCTGGTGCCGCTGAGGAAGACCGCTTGGCTGGCGCACAGACTGGTGCTGTCCTTGGCGGCCTGTTGGGTGGTGGCACTGCCGCTGCATTGCCGAGGGTAACCCAAGCTGCTCGTGAGATGATTCGCCGTGATGTTCCGTTGACTGCTGGTCAGGCTCTTGGCGGCGCGCCGCGTTTGGTGGAAGAGGCTATTGCAGTTTTACCGTTTGCAGGACGTGCTGTTGAAAAAGCTCGTGGTCGCTCAATTTCTCAATACAGCCGAATTGCTACAGAAGATGCACTTGCTCCAGTTGGGCTTGAGCTTCCTAAGGGCGTAACTGGCTCGGAGGCTATTGATGCTGGGTTCAAGAAAATGAATCAAGTTTATACTGACCTCGCGCCACAGCTAAAAATTAAGGATGCTAAGTCTTTGAGGCAGGTTGTTAAGGACACTATTGAGGATGCTGGAATTGGCCAGTCATTTGTATTAGGAGATGCTGCTGAACGCGCTTTGGCTCAGAACATAAAAAATATAACTAAAAAACTTGGTAACAAAAAACAGCTATCTGGTGAGATGTATCATTCTTTAGACAAGATGATTGGCGCAAATGCAGCAAAGCTAAATAAACCTCAAGCGCAGCCAGACGCACAGGAGGTTGGTCGTATTTTGCGTAATATCCAGCTCGCCATGAGGGATGAGCTTCGCAAGCAAAACAAGACTGGTGGCGCAGCTTTGGATGCAGCTAATAAAGCTTACTCTAATCTTATCAATGTTGAGAGAGCTGCTTATGCTGCGGTGCGTGAGGGTGGCGAGTTTACTCCATCACAGCTTTTGTCTAAAATGGCGCAGCAACAGAAACGCAAGGCTGCTAGGGGTCAAGTTGAGGGACAGGAAGCTGTTTTAGCAGCTCAGGATATTCTTGGTAGAACAGCCACAGGCGTTTCTCGTCCAATTCTTGAGGCGCGTCCGTTTATGAGCCTTGCTAGCGCGGCTGGTGGCGCTGCTGCACCAGCGGCAATTCTCCCTGCGGCTGCTGGTCTTGGCGCTGTTTCTGGTGCATACTCACGTTTAGGCACTCCCGTTGTCCGCGAGGTTTTAGGTGGGCTAGGCTCTGCTTCACAGGCAATTCGTCCGACTACAGTTGGGCTTTTGACTCCGACTTTCCTAGAGGAATAAAACTATGGCTAAGAATAGTATTAGAGATTATGCAAACACTGCCGCATCGAATACGGATGTGCAGTCAGTAAACATTGATGAGGGTTGCAGCCCTGCTGGCATTAACAACGCCATCCGCGAGGTTATGGCTGACTTAGCCGATGTAAGTGACGGCACGGTAGCCTTGGAAAGCCCATCCGCTGACTCCCTGTCAACTGACACTATTAATGAGAAGACATCCGCAACTGGTGTGACCGTTGATGGTGTGTTGTTGAAAGATAGTCAGGTAACAACAGACACAATAAATGAAAAGACTGCCGACACTGGCGTTACTGTTGATGGCGTGTTGCTGAAAGATAGCAAGCTAGATGGTAGCTACATCACAGACGGAACTATTGATGCCGATTCTCTTGCAAACGACGCAGTTACAACTGACAAGATTTTGAATGATGCTGTTACTAGCGACAAGTACTCTGCTGCTATTGCATCTCAAGTTGAAGCTGAAGCTGGCACTGATAACACAAAGATTATGACTCCCCAGCGTACTAAGCAAGCTATTGACAATGCCGCTCAGTCAACAGCCTTTGATGCCGTGGGAACTTATGCTTTTCTTATGAAGATTACCGATGGTAACATTACTGCTGGCGGCACTTATAGCGGCAGTGATTTGCGACCAGCATCGTTTGGTCGTAACTCTTGGGATGGCGCTACTGTTCAGAATATTGTTGGTGATTATGTATCTGGAACATCTATGACTGGTACATGGAGAGCAATGGGTGGAAGCGACAGTTTTGCTTCGGCTACTGACAAGGCTACTTTGTTTGTCAAAATCTCTTCTTAATTTGTTGGAGGATTAAATGACCAAATCTAGCGTCACCGATTACGATAACACAGCCGCCAACAATACAGATATTCAAGACGTACCTCTTGGCGAAAATCAAATGTATCCATCTCATGTGAACAATGCGTTCCGTGAGTTAATGGCTGATATTGCTGACATTAATGATGGCACAGTTACCCTGACCAGCCCCTCTTTTGCTGCTGCTAGTCTGACGGGCAACCTGTCATTTGGCGACAACGACAAAGCCCTCTTTGGTGCTGGCAATGACTTGCAGATTTATCATAACGGCACTGATAGTTACATTTATGATGGTGGCACAGGTGACTTAAACATTCGCGGTCAGTCAAAAGTTCGGTTGAGCAACGCT
>Ga0209645_1001657_pt1 | contig 10968 bp, 10 predicted proteins | sample ETNvirenome_6_30_FD_184070 | JGI IMG/M metagenome (GOLD analysis project Ga0209645, IMG submission 184070) | Marine viral communities from the Pacific Ocean - ETNP_6_30 (SPAdes) (version 2) | ecosystem: Environmental > Aquatic > Marine > Oceanic | place: Pacific Ocean | collected 2013-06-19
TTCATGAACTCGTTGTACTCGTACTCGCATCTTTTTTCCTTCCCTATCAGCGCAAGCAGGTTTCAAATCACAGCCGCAATCATAGCACTCATCGGCTACTTTAAATAATTTACTTTGATCATTCATTAAGATTACTCACATTAAAGTTGATAATCTCTTTGTCAATCCTACTAAAATTTTCCTGTTGCCAATTCATAATTGATTCCCAAAGAACTTCCTCGTATTCGTCGCTATTATCGGTAGGTACATCTGGGTAACTCTGTTGGACAATCTCCAGGAAGTGTTGATCCTCTATATAATCTTCTTCCCAAACCTCTTCGCCACTGAAAACCATCCAGCCAGCAAAGTTAGGACCTTCGTCTTCAAAACTAACATTCATAATAAGATCTTCATCTACCTCTGCTAGTTGTTCGGCCAGCCACTGTAGTCCTGCCTCCGGGGCAGACCAAGCACTTCGACCAAAAAGATAATCATCATCGTATTCTTCAATGTAGCACCACTTTGCACCCACATTTTCATTGTACCAGTTGCGAGTGTTAGTATCTTCATAGGTGGGAGAGTCCGCCTTGCCATCAACAAACATATCTCCAAAATTACAATCGTCATCTTGGAATCGGGCGAACATCTTTTTAAGCTTTGCTGTACCTGCTTCATTGAGTTGTTCAAAAGAAACCTTGAAAGTAACATTATTAGCCATTACGTGAGCCTCCTAAAGCTGCGTTTAATTGATCGGGTGCTAAATCCCCACTTCTCATTATAGTCTAAGTTAGCAACATATACTTTGTTAAGGGAAATACGATCATTAGATTTTACTCCCCAACAACGAATGCGAGCGTCGTGTGAATTACTATCAGTGGTATGTATGATCCAGTATTCCTTTCCATTCTTAGTTTTCTTAATCTTTACTTCCCTTGGAATAAACCAGACCAGTTGAAGCTCAGGGTCATACTCGCTGATGGGAGGACACCCACGATTCATTAAGTTGTCCTGGATCTCTTGTGGCATAATCTCGTGAATGGGGAAAATGCCAGTCAGGGATGCGAAGTTTTCAATCTTTTCCTCTTCAGAAAAATCACCCTCGGGAGCATAAAGTTCAATGTTCTCAATCAGATTCTTCTCTTTACGAGGGCGATCGACTGCTACAGCGGACCAAAAGTGCTTCAACCCTGTGAACCTATCGTCCATCAGTTCGTCAAGAGCTTTACTCCGGACCAGAACATCAAGGGCTTTTTTATTAAGTTTGGAATATGTGATGTTCTCGTTGAACAGGAACTCCTCAATACTGTTAAAGGGTCGGTTAGCTACGATCTGGTCGATGGCGCTGTCGCCCAAACCTTTGATACCTGCGAGCGGCTGAATCAAAGTCTTGCCATCCTCAGCAATCTCCCACACCCGTCCCGACTTGTTGATGCTCGGCGGCACAATCTCAAACCCAAAGGACTTGGCTGTGTTGATTGCTTGTGCTTTGCGGTCTTCGGGCTCCTTATCTAGGAACGCAGCCATCCACTCCACTGGGTAGTAGTAGCTGAGCCAAGCACACTGGAAGGACACCGCACCGTAGGATACAGCGTGCGACAGGTTAAAACCATATCCTGAAAAGAATTCCATCTTTGCCCAGAGGTTCTTGGCGATGTCCTCAGACAAGCCGTGACTATTACAACCTTTCACAAACTTATTATAAAGTTTGGTCTTGATATTATCTTTTCCTGTTCCCTTTTTGGTCAGCACCTTGCGGAGCAGGTTGCCCTCATCCAGCGAAAGGTTGTCACCCAGCTTGTGAGCGAGCATAGCCAACTGCTCTTGGAAGACCAGCAGCCCGTATGTATCTCCGAGCACTTCTTTAATGATTGGGTGCTCGTAGTGTACTTGGCTAGGGTTGGACTTGTTCGCTACATACAGGCTGTGAGCCTTGGCGCTAAGTGGTCCAGGGCGGAAGATAGCCGTGACCGCTGCGAAGTCCAGAAGAGATTCAGGCTGTGCTTGTTGGCAGAAGTTTTGTGCTCCGCCGTTAGTCATCTGGAAGATGCCTGCCCACTTGCCTTTGTGGAATACCTCACGCCAGACTTCTTGGTTGTCAAAGTCAATCGTGTCTGGGTGGAGGTTAGCATTATAATAATCCCTGACCTGTTCAAAGGTCGGCTCCTCAATTCCTTGGTGGCGTTTGAGGATGTGGCGGATTGCTCCCGAAATCATACGGAGAGTTGACAAGCCGAGCAAGTCAAACTTAATAAATCCGAGCGGCTCCAAGTGCCTGACATTTTGTCCCTCGCTCCAGGGCGTCTGAATAACTCCACCCGAGTTGATCAAAGGCATATACCTGTCTAAGTTCTCAGCTACTACAATGCCACCAGCGTGGCGAGAAATGCTCCGCATATTACCAAAGAGGTTGTCAACGTGAGTTTCAATGTGAGGATACTTGCGGAAAAAGTCCTGAAGTGTTTCGCTGTATTCTTTTACCTCGTCGAACGTTGGAGTATATACACCAGCAGTCTGTCCACGGGCTTGTTTAGCTAGTGGAGTTGCCTCATTCATCATCACGCTGGTCACCTTGTTGACTTCGGTGAACGGGATATTATAAAACTTGCCGATGTCTTTAATCAAAGAACGAAGCTGAAGCGTGTTAAAGTTACTAATGGGAACAACGTTCACGCCAATCTTACTCCACTCCTCTGCTAACTGCTCCTTAAGGGCCATTGGCTCCTCAACATCGAAATCAATATCCGGATAACCTTTACCCTCTTTGGTCAGGAACCTCTCGAACTGTAGCTCGTACTTAATTGGGTCCACCTGGGTAATATCTAGAACATAAGATAGGAGTGAGCCGGCGGCTGAGCCACGTCCAAGTCCGACCAACATTTCCTCCTGGGCTTTGTCCGAGATGGCTTTCATCGTCAGGAAGTATTGAGCGAATCCACGCTCCTTGATGATATTAAGTTCATACTTCAAGCGGTCAATATAATATTCATCCTTGTCTAGGTTTTTGTTTTTCATTCCTGCCAAGGCATCCAGTGTCAATGCCTGGATCGCTGTCTTGCCTTTGGGCACCACGAACTCCGGGAGCCGCACTGTGCTATCGGGCACAAAGTCTTCCACTCGGTCAAAGGCGATGTGATGTGTGCGCTCAATCGTATCACGAATGAAAGTGTCGTCGTACTCAATATTATATTTGGACGAGTAGTTCTTGTAGGCTGCCATCATCTGGTCGCCGTTCTTCGGGTACAACTCGTAGCCGACCTCTTCAACTGAGGCAGGCAAAAGATTATCAGGGTCAGCCCACTCTGGGACCTTGCCGCCCCAGCCAATACGCTTGTACATCTCCCGGTCTTTCCAAAGTTCCGGGCGGGGGTAGTGGCTGTCTGCTGTGCTGATAACTTCAACGCCCATTTCCATACAGGCTTGGATAATTAGATTGTTACCCTCATGTTGCTCTTTGATGTCGTTCCACTGGACTTCGCCGTAGAACCTGTCGCCAAAGATTTCTTTGAACTGGGCAATCGTATCCCGCATAGCTGCGAGCACATGGTCTGGACTCTTTTCTCTATGCTTCCAGAAGTCGCCGAACAGAGGACCGGACAAACAGGCGGTGCTGATAATTAGTCCCTCGTTGTACTTATCCAGCATCTCGAAGTCCATGCGAGGATAGCGATAAAAGTTTTCAGGCTGATAACTATCTGACACCAATTTGAACAAGTTGTTTAAGCCTGTCTGGTTCTGAGCGATCATCACGAGATGACGGCGATCGTTAAGAGGATTCCGTTTTAATTTACGGTCCTCCGTCTCAATGACCATACCAAATTCTTCCTTCTTTTGACGCTTTTGATTGGCCTTATGTTCCTCATACATCTGACGCCATTTCTTGTGCGAGCGGATGAAATAGGACTCACACCCATAGATGGCTTTGAACTCTTTGCCATCGTCTCGCATCTTTTTGAGATGCTCCACTTGAAACGATAATCCATTCATATGTCCGTGGTCTGTCAAAGCGTGGGCGTTCATCCCATTCTCGTAAGCGAAGTCCATATGTTCACCAGGCATTCCCAGTCCGTCAAACGGCGAGAGTCCGGAGTGAGCGTGTAATCCCACAAATGGGATCTTACTTTCAATACGGTTGGTCATACACAACCTTTCTATTTTGATGCGATACTAGTATAGCGTACTTTTGAGATTGTTCAAGAAAAAAATGAGCAGGGCACCATCTCCCTGCTCAACCACCTGCCGTGACAGGGTAATCCGATTAGAATATATAGTAGTAGGTTTTCTAATCAGTATTTTCTTCTTCTGACTTGTCGCCGTAAACATCCTTAGTACCATCCTGATAAGTGATGATGGTTTTGTTAGCAGGGTGAGGTTCAATGTGAACTTTAACGAAGTCACTCATACTATCAAATATAGCGATACCTCCACGAGGTGGTGGGTAAAGCCAGTGAACAACACATTGTCCCGTTGCCATAACGACACCCTCAATAACAACACCCTCACCAGATACCCCTGTCTCATCTTGTTGTCGATAGACAGTGAAGCTGGTAATTCCTCTTGGGGCTAATTTTGGCGGTGGCTTAGGGATTAAGTCATCGGCAACTTCTTCTATGTTTTTATTTTCTTCAGTCATTTTTAATTTCCTCGTAGGCATTTATAACATTTTGCAGCCACTGAGGATTGACTTTCTTAACTTGGTCTATCCTGTGCTCATATTGAAACTCGTCTTTTCCAGAGATCTCGCTATGAAACGTTTTGTTGCGCTGATATATTTCATCTTCTAAAAAGTTTATTTTAAAATAAGTCCAGCCGTTCTTGTCAAGGCGCTTCTCCTGCACAACGCCCATCCTTAACAAGCCGTGATGGTTATTCATCACAAACGTTCCTACATCAATATTGTATGAATCATTATCAAGCTTCATTTGTTTACCTTTCTACTCGCCTTGTAAACGAGCTTGTTCCTCTTTAGAAACTTTATTGACCTCAATGGGTTGGAACCAAGCCACCACATCAAATCGTCGGGTTGAATAAAAGATTCCGTCGTAGTCCTCTCGGATATCCTCTAATAGTGTATTCCATTCTGCGCCTTTCCTTAAGCCGTAAACTGGATGTCTATTCTTTTCTATATATCCTTCTGGGTCGTTCTTAAAATCATAGATTCTGTTGGCATCTACTGTGGTCGTAAACAGAGGGACTCCTGCTCTAAAAAAAGTCTCCCTCTGTTTTGGGTCAAGGTAAAAAAACAACCTTGGCGTCTGAGCAATCTCAAATTCTCTAGATGAGTAATAGCTTTTTTTATATTCCGGGTCTAAGACCAAAGAATCCTCTGGGTAGTTGGTATAATGGAACAAGGTGATCTGACCACCATCAATATATTGTCCCAGTTCGGCTTCAGTTAAGAACTTCCGAAAGTCTTTCTCAAGCGAGTTCATAGTTTCTTTTTTAGTTCCCGAAGTCTCAGGCGAGCGATCTGTCGTTGTTGCCAGCGAGACTTCTCGGTTCTTAATGCATCCAAAGAAAGATTAATTCGGCGGTTGATCTCTTGAATGAGATCCTTGTGCTTATTAAGCTGTTTCTCTGAGAGGGGAGGCAGGTCATATTCAGAGGTTTGACCCTCTTCCATTTCATACTCATCGTCAAAGAAGGGAATATAAAATTTACGTCCTGCTGATTGGCGCTCCTGGGAGTAGAAGTCCTCACGAGACTGAACATCTTCGTCGAACAAAACAACATCACGCTTCTGGATGGTTTCATCACCCTCAATGTACTCAAAGATAAATCTGTCTTCTTCGGCTCGTTTTCCCCAGATAACAGATTCCTGATTGAAGTATTGTCCCACTTCTACCATATCCTGTCTGGAAATGTTAGGAATCATCATAGATCTTTCTTTATTTCCAAACTTACCACGGATACGGATGGGTCCATAGCCACGTTCACGCAGCCAAGACATCAATTCTTTGTTAAGTTCTCTGTTCTCTCTGGATGACATCTTTTGAGCCATCGGGTTCTCTCCTGTAAGAAAACCGACCGAGTTGACAGAAGCAACACCACCCTTTAAAATATTAATAATCCGGTTGAAACCAGCTTCTTGTATAAGAAATTTACGCCATGGTTTAAATATATTCATCTATTCAGCACAAATCAAGTGGTTCTCACCAATAAAAGTATAGGATTCCCCTCGTACTTTCACATTCTCAATACCAAAAGAATGGAGCACAACAGTTTGACCAGTGTAATCCTGAGAACAGTCTGTTGCGCAAGATATTACTTTAGCGGGCACAAACTCTTCTATTTTCTCTTCTTTCGGAATAAAGAAAGCTCCTTGATGTTCCTCCTCTTTAATAATCTCTATAAGTAGTCTGCGGTTTAAAGGTTTCATCTTAGTTCCTTAATGTATGTGTATTATAATATATTTTTTGTTTCCGTTTAAGTGATTTCACAAGCACCGCCGGCACAAGCTGCTTCACCCTTGAGATCAGTATTATCATCTTCTTCTACGATCTTGGTAAGATCAACCGAGGCCAGCTTAGAAGCCATCGCTTCATAGTGTTCCTTAGTGCAATCCTCGAAAGGAGCCTGCTGGTAAGAGCCACCGTCATACGGAAGAACTGAGAGTCCATTATAGGCTTTTCGGTTATCCCACATCCACTCTCCAGCGTCCACCCATTCGTTTTCACGCAATGAGATAGTTGCTGAGACGTTGTGTCCGTTCTGTCCTGACCGGTGTCCTGCCTTGACCCATTCGCTAGTAATTTTCTTTACCCGCCGCAAAAGCTGGAAAGCACTTTCGGTGCGGAAGATAGAACCTTCGGGTGCCATCTGTGGAACCGAGATCACGGCTGTATCGTGTGGGCGGAAGTACTCGTCTTCTACTAGTTCTGGGTGGTGAATGGCGAGATGCCAGTAGATGGGCTCATTCTTTCCAACACGAATACGACGAATGTAGTAGTCGTTGTGCCAAGCGTGAATACCACTGGAAGTACCGAGTGCTAGGCTGGTTGTCCCTGCTGGCTTGACGCAGGTTGTGCGAGCAGCCTTGTTAATGCCGATCAACTGAGCGACACGAGCATTCTCTTCCTTAACAACATTTGCAGCAGCGGTCAGATCGATGTCATCTTGCAGCACACGACCAGAAGCGATACCCGTCATCGATACGCCGATAAGAGCGTCTTTCTCTGTGGTTCGTTGCCAGACTGGTCGGAGATAGTGGAAATCTGTATAGCCGGCCTGAAGCGTGCCAATAAACGAGGCGGCTCGAACACGATCCTCTAGATCTCTCTGATCTTTAATATTACTCACATTTACTTCTGTCAGATTACAGAACTGGAATGGTCGTAGTCCAATCTCGCAGCACGGGTTGGTTCCCCAGTCCTTGTCGTTGGATAGGTAGATGCCAGGCTCGCCAGCGTTGGATGCTTCCACTCGTTTCCACAAATCTAGAAAGAATTCTTTTGTTACTTTGTGCCGCAAAAGTACGGCAGAGTTGTTGGCCCGTCCACGCTGCGGGTTGGTCTCCCACCAGTTGCCAGCCTTTGCAGAGATCATCTCATTATCACTTGCGGAGAACAAAGAGATAAGAGCAGCACGACGGATGCCCCCAGCCAGCACAGCATCAGCAATATGACAAACGATGTCGTGGACTTCAATAGCAGATAGTTTATCACCATCTTGCTTTTCGGCAAGCACGCCCTCGACCTTAACTAAGCACTCCCTCAAAGGCTGGGGTCCTGGGGCTTTGCCGCCAGAGGTTACAAGGCGAGCACCTTTAGGGCGAATATCACTAAAATCAAATCGTAGCTTTGAGCCGCCAAAGAAGTAGCTACGGATAAGATACTTAACGGCATCTGCCCATCCTTCAATACTGTCATTTACTAGATACCTCCGTGTTCTGTTTGGATTGGGTTTGCGAATTTCTGGGAGTTCATCAACGTGGTGCCTCTGGACAGAGTACCCAACGCCAGTTCCGCCCAGCAACAAAAACATAATCTCGCCAAAAACACGCCAATCATCTACAGGCGCATAAGCACAATTAAAAACTCGATTAGGTGAGATTTCAATGGGCTTACCAGCAAACTGCATTGAGCGCATTGATGGCAGGACTTTTTTATCGAAAACATTTTTATATGTTTCAATAATCTCACCCTTAAGTTCTGGGTACTTCTTGACGTGCATCTCTAGGTTGCGAGTCACGAGTTCGTCCCAAGTCTCCCGGCGCTTCTTCTCAGGCAAGTAACGAGCGTATTTCATATACACTGTAATGTCAGAGAGGATGTGAGTTGATATGTCTATAGTGTTCATGCTAATTGAGTTCCTTGTTCATTGTTATCATTACCCAGAGCTTGCTTTTTTTCTCGCTCTTTTTGTCTTCTTTCTTCTTTGAACTTTTTATATTTTTGCCGCAAGTGTTCATCTTGCTCTGCTTTTGTTTTCATAACCACCGCATCAATTGAAGAGTCTTCGTCTGGAGGTAAAACACGCAAGTGAACCTTGGCGGTATCAATCTGCATAGGGAAAACAATGCCGTCAATGCCGTTGCGGTTTTTGGCAACAAACATGCGACCCTTGTTCTCAGTTTTGTCTTCCATCGTGCGAGAGATGGAACAGATAAAGTCGGCTACAAAGCACTTGTTAAACGCTTCACTGATGGACTCCATCGTGATGACCTCAGCATTTAATCCGCTACGGTTTGTTTGAGATGCGGTCCACACTGGGATGTCCCAAGTTTGGGCGATGCCACGTAATTCTTCATATGTGTTGCCCAAACTGTGACGCAACTCTTGAGATTTAAAACCTGTAGGAGAAGGCTTCAAAAGGTCAGCATAATCCACAATAATCATATCAGGTTCAATGCCTTTTTGACGCAGTTTCTCTAAATGAATTCCAAGCGTACGAGTTGTTGCAGACTTGGTGGGGTACTCCTTGATGATAAGTTGCCCTGGAATGTGATCAATGATGCCTATGATAGATTCTTTCATAGACATTAAATCCTGAAGCCTAATGCCAGTAATACAGGAATCATATCGTTGTCCGACCACTGTATCAGCTAATTCCAATGTATAATGAACAACTGTTTTTCCTTTAATTACAGCCATCGCACCCAAGTGAGCCAAAGCCATAGACTTACCGGCACCAGTTGGCGCAACGACAACACCCAACTCTCTTTTGCCGAGGCCACCTTTTGTAATATTGTCTATTTCGTCCCAAGCAGTGGAGGTCGGATTTCTCATCTTGAGTTCAAAGCGATCAAGAATATCCTTGTGATAGTCATGACCGTGGTTATTATCAGCACCCAGATTCATGGCGTCATTAATAACTTTTTGAATTTGCTCAAAGCTCTGACTTTGTAAAAGTCCGACCGACTTCAAAATTGCCTCCTTGAGCTTCTGCTTCTTGCAAAAATCAAGAGACTTTTCTTTTATGTATTCTTGGTCATCGTCACCGATTGAGTTACTCTTAACACGAGCCAAAAAGTCAATGACCTGTTTGATAATACTACTGGAGTAATCCTCGGTCTGGGTCCTCACTACTGAAACCATCGCTTCGTAGGTCGGATGAGGATAGTCCTTCTTGTGCTGGAACATCAAGTCTACGAAAACTTGTAGATATTTTAATTCCAAATAACTGGTGTCTAGAACTTCCTCCATCTGATTCGCAAAGTTGCGATCAAAGAGAATGGTCTTTACTAGTTTTTCTTGGAAGGTTTTCCCGAACTTGCTGAAAGTTTCTGTTTCAACTTGATGTTCAGTCATTGTTCACCTCGTGGTCATAAAACATTATACACAGAAAAATAAAATGTGTAAGAAATCCTCATTATTTTTTATGAGAATTCAACATTAACATTAGATCATCTATGTTTAGAGTACCAATTCCGTCTTTTAAGAGCATTTTTCTAATTTGCGAGCGATTGAGATCAACCCCGTCGTTCTTAATCGCATATTTAAGCTTGTTTGCTCCCTGTGACGAAATGGTAGAGGTATATAGCTGCATAATTTCATAATTTGACGCAATTATTTCTTCGCTGTCCAGAACATTCTGATAAGCCTTGATTTTAGAATTATTATTTTTTGCGTGCGTCATAATGTCTTTGAGCGTATAGTCTTGATTTTCTGAAAGGAAAGAAAATCTTTTAGCCACAGTCGCTAACCCAAGACCTTTAACTCCTTCGAGGTTGTCAGACTTGTCACCAGTGATTGCACGAGCCCAGGCAAAGTTACGAGGATGGATGTTATATTGCTCTAAGACACTGTTCTTATTCAGGACCTCTTCGTTTTTACCGGGGCGAACCAAAACTGTTTTGTCATCACATAACTGGATAAAGTCTTTATCATTGGAGATAATCAACTTTTGCCAGTCAGAATACTCATTACAGTGACAAAGCCAAGCAATGATATCGTCAGCCTCAACATTTTCTATTGAAAGCTGAAGAATGGGCAGGTTGTCCAGATACTCAGTAAGCTTTACTAACTGAGAGTATTTGTTCTCTCGCTCTTCTTCTGGAGTAGCGAAAGTGTACTCCCGATTAAGCCGGGGCGCTTTACGACCAAGCTTGTAGTTTTTATTCTTTTCACGCCGCTTTTGAGATCCACCTGGACCTTCCCAGCAAACAGCTACTCGATCTGGCTTTGCACGGCGGACTTCTTTTTGAAGGGAGCGCATAAAACCAGTTAGTCCCCCAATAGGATTTCCGTTGATATCCAGTTGGGGAGACATAACATAGTTACGGATGAACATATTTTGTCCATCAATGATAAGCAATCTTTTCATGGGGTCTCCGGTAAGAGTTTACTTCTTACCTATTCTACACTCGTCTTCCAAAATGTCAAGAACTCTGTCCTTAAACTTCTTGTCTTTTAAAAACTCTAGGAAGTCTTTGCTTTGGAATTTTTTATCTTTCCCGTCAACATTGATAGTATACCAAGCGCCGCTGCGAATACAGCCAGGCGTGCCAGCGATAGCACTAAGCCAGGAACCTTCATCATCAACGCCAACACG
>Ga0209645_1001661_pt1 | contig 10963 bp, 22 predicted proteins | sample ETNvirenome_6_30_FD_184070 | JGI IMG/M metagenome (GOLD analysis project Ga0209645, IMG submission 184070) | Marine viral communities from the Pacific Ocean - ETNP_6_30 (SPAdes) (version 2) | ecosystem: Environmental > Aquatic > Marine > Oceanic | place: Pacific Ocean | collected 2013-06-19
GTTTACAGTTGATGTTGATGTAGAAGTATTTACATTTGTATTCGTATTATTAGATGTAGATGTAGCCGTAGAAGTATTTACATTTACATTATTATTCGTATTGACATTTGTATTGTTATTCGTATTTGTAGCTGTACTTGTAGTCGTATTTGTATTTACATTCGTATTTGAATTTGTGTTGGTATTTGTAGCTGTTGAAGTGTTGGTGTTTGTATTGGTATTTGTATTTGTATTTGTCGTAGTTGTAGTGTTGACTGTATCAAGACTATTATTCTCACAATATTGAGAACCATTTACACAAGCTGTACCAGATTGCTGTGATGATTGAGCAAATGCATTAACAGAAAATATAATTCCTAAAAATATAATAGACTGGTAAATATTATTTTTCATTTGGGGTGAACACTCCTAGTTCTATAAGTTTATTTCTATTTACTAAATGTTCTGCTTCAATATCATCTTTACTTTGTCCATGATATGCAACAGCCAAATAGTTTTCTATCATAGAAACATTAATGTTAATGTCATCTACAATAACTTCCCCTAATACACGACCATATTTGCCTTTAGAATCTTTTAACTTTGATCGTAAAACTACTTTAGTGCCATTATGAATAGCGTCACTTAAATACTTTGCAGCTAGTTTTCCTCTAACTTTTTCATCTTTATTTCTGGTTCTTGATTCAGGTGTATCAATTCCATAAAGGCGTACACGACACTTGTGAAGAATAGAAAAACCAAGATCAAGAACAACATCAATAGTGTCGCCATCAACCACCCTAGTGACTGTGCAACCATATTCATACATTATTGTTCGCCTTTAAACGACTTAGAACTATTGCTAGTACCTGCGTATAAACCAAACCATGCAGCACCTGCACCTACAATAATAGATATAAGACCTGATTGTTCTAAGCTAGGTTCAGGTAAATCCATAAACCACATAGTTGAGTAATATAATAAAAACATATAAACACTTAAAAATAAGCGTGGAAATATACGCCAAGCATCTACTGCTTTAGCAAGATGTATCCATTTTTGATAAGGATTAACACCAGTATTATTTATACTTGTATCTATATCTAATTCTAAATTAACTTTTTTAGTTTGTATTTCTTCCATTATCTTTTTTTTCCTTTATGTAAGCCATGTCTAGCGTGTTGTTTGCCTTTAGCAGTAGCTTGTCTTTTTTTTCTATTAGCTGCTGCAAGTTTGCTTCTACCTTTAGGAGAAGATTTTAGTCTATCTATTTGAGCTTTTGGTGCATAAACTTCACCAGTTTCTGAAGATTTTTTACCACTAGGGGTAGTCCATTTTTGTTTAGTCCAACGCTTTAAAGACCTCTGTGATTTTTTTAATGGCATTAATCTTCCTCATTTGTATCATTGTATAAATTATCAAAAACTCTATTTACATCTAATGTGTAATCTAAATCAGATTTAGAGTAGTGTATATGTTGAGAAGGTTTAAAGTCAGGTGCACTATTGCCTGTTTCAAACCATGCAGGGTGTGTAACTCTTACTCTATTATTGGGCAACGCTACGATATTTCCTGTCCATTTACCTGCATCTAATAACTCTAATACATGACTGCTTTTGTGTTGAGCTGGATCATCAGCTATTTCACTTTCAGCATAATCAACAGTAAAGTAATATTTTGCTGGAAACATCTGTCCATCTATTTTGACTAACCAAGGACATGGAGTTGCTCTATTAATAACATAAACTGAACTATGATGCGAGGAACAATCCCAAGGTTGTGCATCATAAACTTGCATAGGTTCTGCCCATTCTTCAAAAGGAGTATCACCAACTAAAGCTGTAATAGGCATCCTTGCCCACATAGCTCCACCATGCATATTATCTTCTGGTTCACCTTCAGCTTCTATGCCTGTAAATATTAAATGAAAACTTAAACATCTATTGGGCATTGTTGTAACACCAACTGCCATAGCGTGTAAAAAATCACCATGATATTTAAGATGATTATGCGTATATTCTCTACGAACCCAACATTTAAAATGTGGTATGTTGTTATATAAGTAAGACATTACTTATATCCGCCACCTGCTTTTTTATATGCCTTTGCTAACATTTGTGCTTTACGAGCAGACCATTGACCAGCTCTACCACCTTTGCTACCTGCTTTAATACGATTAAATATTCTTTTACGCATAGTAGGTTTTGTATAGTTACCTGCTTTGTTTACTGTTGATTTTTTTGCTCTACTCATGAAAATATACCTGCTATAACTCCTGATGTTATAAGTAAAACATATAATCCCCAAATCATATTTTCTAATTTGTTAAATCTTACCTGTCCTTGATCTAATCTTTTTTCAATGTTTTCGTATCGAATAGTGCACTCTCTTTCATGTGCAGCTATTTTTGCAAAAGATTCTCTAGCAGTAGCCATATTACTTTTTCTTTTTTCTTAAAGTATAGGCTTCATTTTTTTTAGTTTTAGGATCATCTTTAATATATTGACCTTTACTATTTCTAGCTCTAACTCTTTCATAACCACTCATAAACCAGTCTTTAACTTTTTTCCACATATTTATCTCCTAACTTAAATAAACTAAAATACTTGCAATTATAAATATAGCTAAAATTTCAATCACGATGCTTTTTCTTTTAGAACCTCATCAGCTACTTCTTTTGAAGCCTCTACAAATGCTTGATTAAAAACTTGTTGAGATGCTTTTATTTGATCTAATTGAAACATAAGATTTTTCTCTTTGTTTGCAAGATCATTTAACTGCAACTGTATGTATTGTTGTTTTTCTGAAAGTTCAACTTCTTTTGTTTTGTCACTATCTTTAGCCATCTATCTTTCCTTTTATGAATTGTTGCTTATATAAGTTTCTGCTGTTGTAATAGCTGTGGTGTAACTAGCCTTACTGCCCGAATCATCTATAACAACTTCTTGTTGTAAAATAACTGTCAAAGCATCTACATTTCTTTGCATTAAAGCATTTTTTTCTGCTTGTGTAAGAGTTGCAAAATCATTACTTGTCCAAGTTCCTGCATTAACTCCATTAATTAAATTAACAGAATCATCTGCGATTCCATACCATTTTGTTGCTGTAAAATCATTTGACATTTTTTAACCCTCTAGTGTTGTTACTCTTGCTGTAAGAGCATCTATTTTGTCGTCTGCCTCTTGCAGAGCTTTAATTAAAATTGGTATAAGTTTTGCATAAGTTAATCCATAATTGCCTTTTTCATCTTTAGATACAACTAAGTTTGTTTGTTCTTCTACTTTATAACCTGCTGCTCTTTCTAAGATTTCAACATCTTGGGCTAATAAACCTGTAACTAATTGTGGTTTTTTCTTATCGCCATTAGGTGTAACACTTAAATCATCACTATAGTCCGACCTCATGTCCCATTTATATTTTTTAGGAGCTAAAGAATTTACAAAATTTAAACCTAAGTCTAAATCAGTTACATCTGTTTTATCTCTTGAGTCAGAAGTAACTGTCCAATCAACTTTAATAAGTGCATTTGTAATGCTACTGTTACCTAAAACAATATGGTTTGCACCACCAACAACATGACCAGGAGAACTAGATGTGCCTGCTTGATAACCTGCAAAAAAGTTATTAGACCCTGTTGTGGTAACTGAACCTGCTTCTCTGCCTATAGCTGTATTGTGAACTCCACTTGTAACGATTGCTCCTGCTTGATAGCCAACATAAGTACCACCATAAGCCGCATGAGATGCATTTGCTGTTTGTGAGCCTATAGATGTAATTTGTGAGTTAGATGCACTATTACCTGTTCCTAACGCTTGATAGCCGATACATACATTATCTTCTTGTGTTGCTTGGGTTTCTAACGCTTCTCTACCAATAGCCACATTATTTCTTGTTTGATAAGGTGAGCCTGTTACTAATGACGATGCTGCTAAAAATCCAATAGCTGTATTTGAATGTGCATCTGTTGCAGAGCCAAGAGCAGAAGTACCAATAGCAATATTGTGACTTCCTGTAGTAGCTGCTGTTAATGCTCCATTACCTATAGCCACACAATCATCTCTATCACCTGAACCATCAAAAGCTGTGTGTCCAATACCAATATTTCCATCGCCTGTTAATCCATAGCCTGTGTTATAACCAATCATTATATTATTTGCTACACCTGCACCTGCTGCTCCTAGTGAGTCTGTTCCGATAGCAACATTAAAACTTCCAGTTGTAAGGGTGTCTGCTGCATCGAAACCAACTGCAATATTTGAATCGCCTGTGGTTAAGGCTTCAAAAACATTTATTCCTAACCCAACATTGTAGTTAGCACCATCAATCGTGCCTGTGGTCGCATCGCCAAGCATAATGGAGGAAGTACCAAATGTTTTAGCATCTGATAAATCATTAATAGAACTTGCTCCACCTGCTGCATCTTCCCAAGCTACTCCACTTCCTGTTGAGGTAAGCACTTGTCCATCACTACCTTGTCCACCATTTACTTTAAAGTTTTCAGAATCTACAAGACCTGCAAAAAAACTTTTATATTTTAAACTAGCTGTACCTAGGTCAATATCGTTATCTGTTACTGGAGAGATTGAACCATCTGCCATAGTGAACTGAGCAGTACCACCTGCACTAAACGACATTACATCTGCTGCACTAAAGAATAATCCTGCATTGACATCGCCTGTATTACTAATACTAGGTGCTCCTGCTGAACCATCTGCAAAAGTAGCCTGTCCTGAAACATCTAAAGTTCCATTAATATCTATAGCTGTTGCAGTTAAATCTATTTCGTCTGTTGCACCTAAACTTAGTACAGTTGCACTTGAGCCTTGTACAAATTGACTAGCATCATTAAAACAAAGTTTATTAGTTGAATTTAATGTTAATCCTGTTCCATCTGTATGAGTAAGAGTGGTATCTCCATCTGCTCCAAAAGTTACAACTGCTGAGTCAGAACTAAAAGTGAGATCATCAGTTATAGTTAAATCATCTTGTACTTTTAAATCTACAACACTAAGACTGGCAAAAGCATCAACAACTGCTGCTCCACTACCTGCTCCATCTAAATAAACTGCTTTTGTATCGCCTGGAGGTATTGTTACATTGGCTCCAGAACCTTGTGAAATAATAATGTTTTGAGAACCACTTGTTCCATTTTCTATAAATTGCATACGCTTCATAGTGTTTGGAGTAATAGTAATAGTACAAGCTGAATCTAGTGTGCCTGTATATTTAAGATACATAGCTCGACCAGCATCTGATGCACCATCTGCTACTACAGTAGAATGTGTATCAGCATTAGTAGTTATAGCTTCTGTACCAAAACCTAACGCTTCACCAATTAATTCTAAGTTGGTATTTGTAGTTGTACCCCATGTACCACTAGCATCACCAGTACCCATTTCATTGAGTCTTAAATTGTTTACATATGTACTTGCCATATTATTTCCTCGTATTAATCATAATATAATTTTTAAGCAACTTCACTCCAATTAGGTGTTTGTGAAGTGCTTATTGTTGAATAGTTAGGTGTTTGAGATGTATCTACTAATCCCCAAACTAATAAATTTGTAATTTGTCCTGTGGCTAATAAACTTTCTACTGATACATTTGAATCTGCTTGTACTGTTTCAGAACCAAGTGCAGATGTTCCTTGTAATCCAGTAATTGAAAGAATGTTATTTGTAACTAATCCTAAATTTCCTAAAGCTGTTGTAGCAACTACATTAGTTGGAAATACATTTGCATCACAAGTTACTGTTTCATCTCCTTGTGAAACAGTAGAAGCATTACCACTTACACCTGTAATAGCTGTACCATTAGCAATAACTGTACCAATAGCACTTGTTGCTGCTACTCCAGTTTCACTAACATTAGCATCAGCACTTACAGTTTCAGTACCTAAAGCAGTAGTTCCTGCTATTCCTGTTATTGAAAGATTAGCTGCACCTGTAACAGTTTCAGAGCCTAATGCTGTTGTTCCTACTAATCCTGTAATTGCAACATTTGCTGCAGCTACAACTGTTTCTGAGCCTAAAGCTGAAGTTCCTGCTACTCCTGTTAAAGAAACAGGTATAGGTTCGCCAAAAGTTCCTTGACCCCAAGTACCTCTACCCCAACCAGTTATATTAGCCATTGGCTAATTTAAGCTATTCTAATAACAGCGTTACTTGCATCAGCAGTTGGAAAAGATATTGTAAAACTTCCAGCAGTAGAAGTTTTATCACCACCAAAATCAAATACAGCAACTGCTGGATCGCCTGAAGCAGTATCATTGTAAATCATACATCCTCTAGCTGTAACAGTAGCTGTACCAAAAGTTAAATCAGCAAAGTCAGTAAATGCAGTAGTGCCAGATGTTGATGGATTTACTCTGGTTAAACTAGCACCTTTAGCAGTATAGTTTGTTCCAGTTACTTCATTGGTTGTAGTGTAAGCAGTTGTGGCTGCTGACATAGTAGCACTTGAAGTATACAAAGCTAATTTAAAATCATTACCACCTGAACTTAAAAAGTTGTGTTTTGCTTCTAAAAGTTCTTTTTTAAAGCTAGTTGCCATTGCTTGTGTTATTGCCATTATATTCTCCTAATAATATTTGCTAAGTCTTTATGACCTTGTTTTTCTAATTCATTACATACTGTGCAAATGTGATTTTTAATACCTTCTTTTACATAATATGTAATAACCATTTTTGTTCTATCTTTAAATGCATGAGCCTGTGCTTTTATCATTGGATCAGCATTATCGCTTATAGAAATTATTTTATCTGTTGCCATTTCTGCAACTTCTTCAGCAGTATGACCTCTATTACTAGTAGTTTTTACTCCTAAATTTCCTATTGATATTTCAAATTTATCAGTTTGCATTAATATTTTTTTGGTTCTACAGAATTTAATTCTAAATCATTTCTATTAATTATACCAACTGGCTTAAGTTCTTTTTCTAACTGCATATCAGATAGATTGCATACTTTCATACCTGCACCATTTTGATAAGAAACTTTAGGATCATCTAATCTATGATAACCATAAAGTTTTTCTTTAAAACCTATATCAGTATCTAATAATGTAGATCGTGGTGCTACTTCTATTTGCATACCAGCATCAATACATTTAGATAGCCAAAACTCAGTGCATGATCTACCAGCTTCTGCAAAATGCATATTACTTCTATAGGTAAAATCTATACCAAATAAAGATATTTTTTTAACTTTGCTCCATAAAGCATAAGCTATTGCGTATGGAATAGTATTATTAAAATAAGAACAACCTAAATCACCTACAATAGATTCTATTGGATACTCTACTGTAGTAGGAACTCTATTATCTAATTCACAAGTATAAATAGGAAACTCGCATTGAGGTAAGTGTTTACGCATCATTGGAGTCATAGTTCCAGCATCTTCAGTATCTAAAAATCTACTCATAGGGTCTAGAATAAAAGCTCTATCTATTCTAGGTAAAACACCTATCATTGCATTTATTGCCCACACTTCATCAAATTCAACGCTGTGTGTTTGTGCAAGATGAAAGTCTATTTGACTTTGACCCATAGCAACTATTGCTACACTTGAACCTTCTAATTCTTTTATAGGCATTTGTTAGGCATTTATTTTACGCTGTCCATCTCTGTAAGCATCTTTACGATTGTATCCATCTGATTCTAAAGTTAGTCTACCTAACGCTTCTTGAAATCTTTTTTCATAATTTACAAGAATATCTGGCTCACCTTTCATAAAGGTATAGGCTTCACATAAAGAAGCATATAATAATACTTCTGGTGCATTTGTTCCTAACCAGCTAGTGCCATCAGCAGAAGCTGATATAGATTCAGGTATATAAAAATAATGTAACTCTACTGTAAATCCTGAGCTTGGAGTTGGTCCAATAATAAATGTGTCATCATCAAACTGTGCGTAATGTTTTGGTGTTCCTGTTGTAGCAGCTACAGGATATGCTTCTCGTATAAAGCTAACATCTGTATTTAAAAGATAGCTGTAATTACTATCACTATCTAATACTGCTAAAGAATATGGGTATAAATAATCACTAGGAGCAGATAAATATTGATTACCAGAAGTTAAACTACCAGTAACATTTTTTCTAAAGTTTGGTAACTCAACAGATTTAATAATTCTTTGTTCTGCTTGAGTAATAATAGTTGCTAAATCAGCAACAAATGTTGATTCTGTATTTTGCGTATAATCTTGTATCGCTGATTTTAATGTTGTATATGTCCAACTCATGATGTGCTCACTGTTACTTTTCCTATTTCACCTTTAATATCTAAACCCATAGTGCTTGAGCCAAATTCTGTAACTCCACCACCAATAGGATCAAAAGCAAAATATCTTGTTGATTCTGCTTCTCCTGTATCTACTCTAGGATTATAAAGACTTTCATTATCACTGGTATCTATATCACCCAATTTAAGTTGTGGTTGATCAATATCAAAACATTCATTGCATACACGCAAACCATTTCTTTTGCTATCAACAATTTCATATTTGAGATCATTTAATTTATAAGAAAATCCACAACGATCACATATTCCTAATGCTTTTTTACCTTGTGCGTACATTAGTATATTTTCCTAATAGTATAGTTGAATGGGTTTATAGAAGATTTTATGTATGAATTGCCTTCTATATCTACACCTCTAAGATAAGTATTATTAATTTTAATTATTTTTTTTAGTTGAATAGTAAAAGTATTAGACATATTGCCTTCTTTGTCATACTCAACAACTCTAACTTCATACTGTTCTTTAGTAATTTTATAATAAAAATCTAATAATTTTTTAAACATTATTGATAAAAACTAACATCTGGAACAAATCTAACTGGTGCTTTTTCTCTATCAGCTTGAGTTACTTCTTCCCATAGCTCCATATAGCGTTGTCGTATCATAGGAACTCTCTGTTGAGCTTCTGGCGACTTACAAGCTAAATTATATGCTAAAGCATAAGTTAGGCATGGAAGATATCTAGAAGGCACATCAGCATTTAAAGTGCCGACTGTACCAACATCTTCTATGCGTTTTACATAATCGTAAACAAGTGTATATGTTTGTGCTGAGTCAGGAGTTGCCCAAAGAATTATTTTTACTGCATCATTGTCTTTATCTACAAAAAACTGTGTAGGTTTTGATTGAGTAAGTTTTTTAGCTTGATGTGCATATTCTGTTCTAGATATGCGATTTAATCTTTGATCAAACTGTTTAGTAGTATCTGCTGCATCTGTTCTTATAAAAACATCTACAATATCTAATGCACTTGAATCTACTGTGTAGCTACTTGTACCTGCAGTAAGAGTTGTTGAACCTTGTTCTATAGTCCATAAGTTAAGACCTTTGTTTTGCCATTCTAAAAATACAAGATTAAGTGCTCGTTTAGCACTTCTATAGCTATAACCTGAACGCAGTTCTAGACCACAAAGATCATAAGACTCTTCCATAATTTCACTTATGTCTAAGTTAAATGCTGTTGTTCCACTTGTTGCCATAGTAATCCTGTATTAACACTTCCACCTTCTACGAGCCTGTCTTATTCTAGAATTAGGATCGTTTTTAGTTTTAGCTGAACTTCTTTTAAGTTGACCTAATGATCTTGCACAGTAAGACTTTCTGCGTTTTGCAGCCTTACTACCTTTTTTTACTTTACCTGTTACTGCTGTTTTAAGTTTAGAACCTGGATTTGCTTTGCGATAAGCTGCAACTCCTTTTTTGGTCATACCAGCACCAGACTTAGTAGAACGATAATTAGCTCCTTTACCTTTAGTTGTTTTGGGTATAGGGTTTTCTCGTTTTCTTTTGGTCATGCAAAAAAATTATTAAATATCACCTTTGCCTTTTTTACCTTTTGGTAATCTAGGGTCTGGTCTTACTGATTGTTTAACTTTTGCTATCTTAGAAGGTCCAGTAGTAGGCATAGTAGGCATAGAAGGTGTTCTTCTAACTCCCATTACTCCACCAGCTCTTGCACCTTTAGTTTTTATTTTTCCACCAGCTCTCATACCTTTAGTTTTGTTCTTTTTCATAGCTGGACCAGTCATACCGCCACCAAACATTTTTTGAACATATTCTTTATACGATTGAACTTTAGCTTCTTTACCTACTTCAGTTTTTCCCCTATTTCTATAGCCAGTATTTTTTTTACCGCCCATTTTACCGCCTTTTGAACCATTTTTACTTTTCATAAGTTACCTTTTAAATTAAATAGTTATAGTACCCTCTATAAGGGTACTATAAACAAAGTGAGTTATGCTACTTTTTAGTAGCAGTTTTTTTAGACTTACCTTTTTTAGCTGTAGCTTTTTTTGCTGGAGCTTTTTTAGGTGTTTCCTTTTTTGGCTCTGCTGCTTTTTTTACAGCCTTTTTAACAGGTTGTAGTTCTGCAACTTTTCGTTGAGCATCTTCAAGATCAGGATCAGGACCAAAAATTGGTATCCATATTCCATCTTCACCTTCTTGAAGAACTTTATATTGAGGTGGAAATTCACCTGTTTCTGAAATAATATATTTCATAATATCTCCGATTAATCAGAATATACTTTAACCATTTCTAAAACAATGGAATAAGTATCTCCTGAGCTATGACCCTTAGTAGTAAAAAGAATATCTCCAGTTTTACCACTCCCTGCATTATTTGAAAGTCCACCAAAATCTTGAAAGTCCATATGTCCATTACTACTTTCAGCTAGTTCCATAAGTAGAACATTGCTTGTAGCATCAAGAAACATTTGAACTGACATACCAACAATAGCATGACTCACTCGCATTACTCTAACTTCTGAGCATGAAACACCTTCAGAGTTAGCAGCTAAAGCAGATACATCTACTTTAGCTACTGCGGATTCGCCACTACCATCGCTGACATTGGTAAACTTCATAATACAATTTCTTTCACCATCAATGATGGTTTGTGAAGTTACTGCATCAGCCATAATTTACTCCTAGCTAAAACTATGAGAAACAGTGCCATCACCAAAGAC
>Ga0209645_1001662_pt1 | contig 10959 bp, 23 predicted proteins | sample ETNvirenome_6_30_FD_184070 | JGI IMG/M metagenome (GOLD analysis project Ga0209645, IMG submission 184070) | Marine viral communities from the Pacific Ocean - ETNP_6_30 (SPAdes) (version 2) | ecosystem: Environmental > Aquatic > Marine > Oceanic | place: Pacific Ocean | collected 2013-06-19
CACTTTTGGTGTCTGTTGTAAAGGTTCATCTTCATAATCATCTGGGTGATTAATTAATCCGCCTTGTCTAAATCTCATTACAGCTTGTGTCATAGAATCTACCAAATCATCGTGATCTCCATAAGGAAACGCAGCACACTCCTCAATAACTTCTTGTGCAAACTCCATTTCAGTGGGCGCCCATATTCTCCCTGATTCAAACAGCGGAGAAACAGAGTTAACACGAGTATGTTTATCATTTCCTTTTGACGGTGTAAAGTTAATTACAGGTATACCCATCTTTCTTAATTCATAAGTAAGCGGTAATCCTGATGCCTTACTCTCGACTATAACTGTTTCTGGATTCCAATAACCATATTGATCCATAGCTACTCTACGTAACTCTGGAAACTCATACCGACCTTTTATTGCATCAAGAAGCATGAGACAGGGACCACTATCCTCGTTTGGATGAAACACGCCCCAGGTAGTAATTGCAGAATAGTCAGCAGTTTGTTTTTTCATAAAAGCTGTATCGTAAGATTGAATGACATGTTCGATTGCAGGTAAACTATCTTTCTCCCAAGGTTGCCACCATTCACGTTTTATTAATGCTCCTTCTTCTGAAGTAGGATTCTGCATGTATTGTGCATTCCACTTTGAACCAGGAATAGAAGCCTTGACTGATTCTAAATCCTTCAGGTTCCAGTATTCAGGCCACAGGGGTTTACCACTTGGTAGGATCGCAGGAAACTCAATCACCTCCCATTGATCAGCCTTTGGTTCTTTTTGTGCAGAGATCAAACGACCTGCTAAATCTTTTTCATTCCATCTAGTCATTACAATTACAATTGTTCCACCAGGTTGAAGACGCTGACGTGGACCAGATGTATACCACTCATAAGTTCTATCTAACGCTTGAGCATTCATTGCATCTTGTTCAGTATGCGGATCATCAATAATCAAGAGATCGGCACCACGACCAGTGATTGCAGATCCAACACCAGCAGCGTAGTATTCACCACCTTGTTGGGTTTCCCATTTACCAGCAGCTTGACTATCTTCTTTTAATCTTGTTTGAAATACTTCTTTGTATTCTGGAGAATCCATAAGTTGTTTAGCCTTACGACCAAACCTTACAGATAATTCAGTTGTGTTAGTTGATTGAATAATTTTTAGTTTAGGATTTTTACCTACCATCCAGGCGGGCAACAAATAAGATGCAAACTCAGACTTAGTATGTCTAGGAGCCATATTAATAATTACACGTTTTACTTTTCCATTTGCAATATCATTAAATTTTTTAGCAACTTGTTGATGATGTTTACCTTCAATAAAATCAGGCCAAACATGCTTGACGAACTTCATGAAGTCTTTTTGTATATCAGCTTCTTTTTTCTTATCTTTCCATTTAGCCATATACAAAGCTAATTGTCTTTTTACATCAGGTGGGAGCTTTTCAAATTTCTTTAATTTTTCTATATCCATAAAAGTGCATTCGAAAAAAAATTTTGCAAAATTTTTTCAGTCATGTTTTAGAAACCTAAAAGTATTTTACGGCTATGATTATCCAAACCTTTGTATAAATACGTATATGTCAAGATTCCTTTTTGTCGCAGTATAATTTAAAAATAAAAAAAACGCAAATTTTCGTTTGCGTTTGGTACCTCTACGAGGTGCCTGCGACATTTTGTCGCAGGCTGCTTGGTGCGACATTTTGTCGCACCTTGTACTAGGAGGCTAGTCTAGTAGAACCATGTATTCGTCAGTAAAATTCTTACTGAACCAATCTAAACCTTTACGATGCGAATCCCAATCTTGGAATAATTCGCTACCCATTATTACATCATACACAGCCACAGCAAATGCAGGTAGTTCACAAGACTCTCCACCAAATCTATTTCTAACAGTTTCCATAGTTGTTGGATCTTCTGGTAGTGCTACTGCAAATGGCAACTTGTATTCTTTGTTATTGTATTTAATTGTTTTCATATTTCCTCGCTTTGTTATGTGCCCATTATAACATCAATGGGCACATAAGTACATTGTCAATCTTGTCGCACCTCAATCTTTGTTTCTGTCCATGCTCTATTAGTCCAACCATATTCAGATGTATTTTCTGGGTGCTTGACTTTTGTAACTTCAATCGGTGTTTCAAGAGCCTCGGCTCTTGGATATAGCCCAATGAATTCCTCCCAATGTGCATATGCAAATTCATTCCAACAACCTTGACTACAAAAGTGTGAAAACCAATTATTTGCGTTCCAACTATTTTTTGCAATCTTACGAGTTCTTAAAACCTTTTGACCTTTAACACCTCTTATTCTATCCTGTGTATGTTGCTTATGGCAACTTGGCCCATGGCACCAATTATATTCACTCATTTCCAACTCCTTTTCATTCTTTTCATTTCACTATAAAGTTCTTGCATATGTTGTTGACTACAACTTTCAATCCAATCAACTAACTCTTTACGCATGGACTTTTGTTCTTCGTAGGCTTTTGCTTTATTTTTACTTATCACTTCAAAATGTTCATCTCTTAACTCAGCCATATTAACCTCTATCTATTATTGTCCAACTGTCTGTTGCAGTTCGGTATTCGTTTTTATCAACATCAAAATAAGTCATCAACATTCTGTTTGCTTTTGATGTCCAATACTTACACTTGTCAGTCCATAGTGCATTTCTTGTAATTGTCTTTTTATCTTTTGCCGAAAAGTATCTTACTTTAAATGGTTTATTGTTTATCATATTTCCTCGCTTTCTATGTGCCCATTATAACACAATGGCGAGGATATCGCCATTGTGCAGATTGTCGCAGTTAGTTGATTGCCTCTTGTTGCATTAAACCTTTTGCAATAGCAATTTTTTGATCTCTAGTTAATTCAACCTTATCTTCTAAAAGACTTGCCAAATTTTCTGGACTATAAATTGATAATGCCATTGAACTACTTTCATTCAACACACTTTCATTTAAAGGTACTCCAAGTTTATCTGCAAGTAATTTAGCTTGGTCAAAGTATCTGTAAGATTTTAAACCTAGTCTTAATTTACTCATCTTATCTTCAACATAAGAAAATAATTGTTGATGTGCTAGTTTAACATTTTCAACTGCTTGATTATACATTTGAAAAACTTTAATTGTATCTTCATCAACTTTAAACTGTCTTGAATGACAATAAGAACTTCCTATTGTCCATAGTTTAAAATCATTTTCCCATTCGTCAGTATGATAGAGAGTGTTTCCTGTACTATCATTCCTACTTCCATAACCCAAAAACTTTTCAACTTTACTTTCCATGTCATAATAAACAGGATTTCTTTTTGAATAATCATCTTGAAGTTTTAATTTATAATCTGCGTCAAGACCTTTTGCATTAATCTCATCTCTATAATAAGACCTTGCAAAATCTCTATCATCTAAATCAAACTTAACATGTTCTTCATTTTCGGTTTGGTACTCTCTACCCTCATCATCAACTTTAGTGATTGGTTGCGTGAAGTAAAAACAATTATCTTCATACAACTCGCCACCTGCACGATTATATTTTTGTGTCATTCTTCTAATCGTATCAACATCTTCTTGGGGTTGATGTGCTCTTACAACTTTTTCTGCAAGTGATTTTGTAATCTCTCTTGCGTGGTTGTAATTTTCTATTGCTTTTAGATGTGCTTGTCTTTTTGGGTTATCTTCACTTTCCCAATGTGCTTTAAAAACATCTGCAATAGTTTTTCTTTTTTCTGCATTTAGTGTTAGTCTTTTAGTCATTTGACCTCGCTTTCTATATTTATTATACAACTAAATTGTGTCTATATTATGACTGCCATTTGCCATAACAACTGTATTTTTACTATCATCTAAATAAGGATCAACCTTTTGTAAATGATATGTAATGTCTTTATTATTATTCAATTCATCTAAAGCTAATAATTTTTTAGTAGCAGTAGTTAAATCAAATAAATCTTTTGAGTAAATACTATATCTAGCCTCGCCCAAAAAATACTCTTTTTCAATTATGAAAAATTTGTTTTCGTTTTCCATGTTTTTTCCTCTTGGTTGTTGGTTTTATTTTTAAGTCTAAAGGTATATAAAAATCTAAATCATCAATTAAACTTTCACTTTCCCAAATTTCTTGAGCAAAAATAAAAGTTTGATTTGTCAAATTATTCATTTCACAATTTAGTTTTACATTTTCTCTTTTGACTTTCATGCGATTATTCTACAATAAAATTGTGGCAACAATGTGTCAAACTTTTGGTCATTATTGTCGCACCCTGGACAAATTGTCGCAGCGTCAATTTGTTTCTTGACTTGGTCAAGATTGACGCACCATGCATCATGACATAATTTTGCCACAATCCTATATTATTATATATTTAAGATTTAACCTAAAATCTTACCTACGCCCTTTTGCACATTACGGCGTTATAAACTCAAATGTGTATGGGACTTGCACCAGAAAAAGCAAGTAGGATTAGACAGACCCTGGAAGATAGCCATTGGGTCTGTCCTGATCCCTGGTCCTTGGTATGTGCCAGATAATCTCACTAGTGGAGCCAAGGACCTGGGATCAGTTTAGAATGATTATAAAGTAAATTTTTTATGAAAGTAAAAGCACAAGCACCAAGCCACAAGCTGCGACAAATTGTCGCAGGACAATTTGGTAAATTGACAAAGCCTCAAGCTTCAAGCAACAAGCTGCGTCAAAGTGTACAATGTTTTGTACCTGGTCGACGTGTTAAGAATCGATTCAGGAGGAATATATGAAAATAAAAGACGCATTAAAAATAACAGACAGCTTTACAAAAACGTCTAAGATGCCTGGACTGTCTTACAGCCTGCCAGCATGGGAATGCAAAACAGGATGGAAGCTTGCTCAGGTTCCTGGGACGCCTTGCTTTAGCTGTTACGCTAAGAAGGGCAACTATACGAGATATCCAGCTATAAAAGCAGCTCAATATAGAAGGCTCAAAGCAATTGACAACCCGCTGTGGGTTCAGGCAATGGCTGCTAAAATTAGAAATCAAAAATGGTTTAGATGGCATGACGCTGGAGACGTACAATCAAAAGAGCATATGCAAAAAATTTTAGAAGTTTGCAGGTTAACACCTGAGACGCGTCACTGGTTACCAACTCAAGAACGTCAATTCTTGCCAGCCCCTGAAGAGGTGCCTGCTAATTTGGTGATAAGATTATCTAGATCTAAAATAGACGGGCCAGCCTCCAGCGCCTGGAGCCATGAGTCAGGAGTCACTACTGGTGAAGCTCGGACTTGTCCAGCCCCTGATCAAAGCGGTAAGTGTGGCAGCTGTAGACAATGCTGGGATCCTGAAGTAAAAGCAGTTGTATACGGTAAACACTAATGCACGTTTTTAGACATCCAAAATTTTATGATGAGCTGCGCAAGAAGCGCAAAAAATTTCAACAAGAAGAAAGGGAAAGAAATGCCAAGGAACAAGCAACAAGCACGAAGGCTCAAGCAGCAAGCGTCAAGCCACAAGCTGGAGACTCTGATAAACCTGATTCATGATTATTGGGCCTTAGATAATGGTTACAAGACTCAAGCGTCAAGCCACAAGCTGCGTACACAGAGAATACACCTGCGACAAAATGTCGCGCGGTATAATGCCTCGGACTACAAAGACTCAAGCAGCAAGCCACAAGCGTCATAACCCATGACGCAAGGCTCAAGCTTCAAGCCACAAGCAACAAGCTCCCTAATTCTCTCTCCTCTATAAAGTTTTGGAAGGTTACAAGAGCCATCCAAAACTAGGATAAATGTATTGTTTGGATGTTTCACATGAAACGCAATCTGATGCGGAGAGAAGGTAACTTTATTAGTTTTTGTATATTTTAATTCAACAGTGAAAAAGTGGCCGCTATTATTATAGCCCAGTAAGTCGGGAGTACCAGGAACACTAAGGTTTTCAATCCTAATCCAGGATATTTGATTAATATTTTTTTTAACATTTACATAAAATTTGGTCTCAGGTTTCAAACTAACAGGCTATCCTATTTTGTTCAAAACTTGACCCATATTCCATGTTTCTGCTTTGACTGTTAAGACTAGTCGATGAGTTTCTCTGGCTCCCAATATTTTATTTTCCATCAATTGTAAAGAGGAAACGTCATAAAATTTACCATCAGGTAAACAAACTTGCACCCTAGCATTTTGTGCTACAGGTGACTTTAACATCTTGTCTAAAACTTGTCTTAGTAATTTTCCATTCATAACTTTTATCTTTTTAGGATGGGGCCCAGTATCCCGTAGAAAGAGTTGATAAAACTACGTCGTAAGCCGACCCCAACCACCAACAAAGAGAGTAGTTGAAAACACAACACTCATTGATTTTTTATCATTGTTATGTTAAAAGTCAAGGCAGATACAAATATGACACAGAAAACAAAAGACAGAAGATACGACGGTAGATCAAGACCTACCAACGATTTATACAAAAAGAACTTCGATAGAATCTTTGGTAAGAAAGAAAAAACCACATCAGAATTACTTATGGAAGGATTCAAAGAAGAACAAAAAATGTTAGAGGAAGAAGAATAGATATGGGAGTACCCAAAACATTAACAGAAAAACAAATGAAATTTGCACAAGAACTAGTTGCCAATGAAGGCAGAAAGACTGGCACACAATGTGCTATTGATGCAGGTTATTCAAAAGACGCAGCGAGACAACAGGCTAGCGTATTACAGAATCCAAAATTATACCCACTTGTAGTTAAATATATAGGTGAACTCAGAGAAGAATATCAAAAGAAATATGAAGTAACTTTCGGAAGTCACGTTAGAGAATTATCTAAACTTAGAGATGAAGCAAGAGATAAGAAAGCGTGGTCAGCTGCGGTGAATGCAGAAGTTGCGAGAGGAAAAGCAGCGGGCTTGTATATAGAACAAAAGATAATAAGAACTGGTAAACTTGAAGACCTATCAACAGAAGAATTAGAGCTAAGAATGAAACAGATAATAGACGATTACTCACCGATTCTCGAAGACGTTGAAGTGGAAGAACTAATAGAAAAAGTAAAGACCCCACCAAACAAAAAAGAAGAGTCATTAAATTAAAATCTTCTCCATCTTTTTAATACAACCTTTTGGAAATACATTACGATCGCTAAAGCATTCAGAGTTAGCATCATAACTGGCAAAGGTTCTAAGTACTTTAGAATCATTATGAAATACATATGCACTGGTAATCATTACAGCAGGTTTCATATCCATAAATTCATTATTGTCAGCATGTCCGCTGTCACCCAAGATATCTAACCAAGTTATTTTATAGAAGTAATATCGTTTCTTGTTTATAACTACGTGTCTGTATTTTGATTTTTTGTATGTCATAGTTTTCTATAATACTTTTTTACAGGATTTTATGTAAAATAAAATTCAGAAAAAATTTAAGCTCTAATGGGGAAATTGTAACCTTATGTAACCTCATTGTAACCCAATTGTAACCTCAACAAATGGCTTAAAATAACAATAATAGTCAATTGTAACCTTGTAACCCCTCTTTGTAACTTTTTTTAAAAAATATTTTAAAAAAATCTTGGTAAAAAGTATTATACATTTTTAAATTGGTCAACTCTTCTTAACCATTCCCATGAAAAACGTTGAAATTCCTTGTCTTTTATCTCAAACTTTTGAAATACATTATCTTTAGTGCACATTAGAATGATTCCAGACTGTATTTTTGTGTCATAAACATAGTTATGAGCCATGGCGTATGCCGCTAGCTGCACGAAGTAATCTTCAATCCACTCTCTTCGTTTCATTTTATTACTCTGTTTAAAGTCAATTATGGCAGGTTGGCCGTCATATACTCCAACGCAGTCTGTGGCTCCAGCGTACAACCCTGGATAGTATACAGTAATCTCTGATCCCCATATTTCCTCCAAATGATCCCTGATGCCTGATTCTATGATCGTGTTGGCCATAACCCCTGCAAGTTTACCCTGATCGCTTAAATCAGCGTGTCTTTGGCCCAGCAAATGGCCTTCTATGATCCTATGCATAATTGTACCACGCTCTGCTGCATCATTCTTAATGAACTCTGCCTTATTTTCGCCAACATTCTGCCTCCATTTAGCCAAACTTGCCTTTTTCTCATCACTTTGTGTAGCTTGCAATATAGTCGTAACACTTGGTAACTTCTCATCAGTTCCTACATCATAATGTCTTTTACCATCAATTAAGGCACGTGTTGAAGTTGGGTAGTCGAATTGTTTATTCCATCTCATTACCAACCCCACATTCCTGGTGCCTGATACATTGGATTGTTAGACTTGATAGCTCTCTCTAAACACCTTTGAATCGTTTCTTTATGCACCCATCTATTCTTTTTCCTAGACCATGAATTAGGACCACGTCGGATCATTCGTCTTGGTATCCAGAAAGCATACCTAGACATCAAGAAATTAAATTGACCATTGTTGTAATGAGTACTCTTACCTGGGTATAGAGTCTTGACTCTAATTAAATGTTCAGTGTCGCTTATGTTATAATCTACAAAAGAATTTACAATTTCTCTTTCGTTTTCTAAACGAAACTTACTAAGATCAACTCCTAAAAATTTATACTTATCTGCTGCAACTATGTCATACTCCATAGGTGTATGAAAATGATAGCTTGCATGATTGTCTTTCCAAAGTCCAGGAACACTTTGCCTGTATGCATAACTCATATTTTAAAACTTTGAAGAGCCTGTAACTTCTCCTCAGCCTCTGCTATCTTTTGTAATTGCTTATCTACTTCATCAATATGTTGTGGATGTTCTCCAATACCTACAGAGCTTTCCATGTATATTTTTATAGTAGCTTGAGCCTCAGCTATTTGAGCCTCATATCTTGTCTCTAATGCGTTAACTATCGCTGTTCTTACTGTCATTTTTTACCTCTATTTCACCTTCTGATTTACAATCTCTGCATTGTTCGATTAAGCGTATTATTGATTCTTGTCGCTCGTTCATACCTATTACCTTTATGTAACCATTGCCCTTGCACGTCTGACATATTACCTTCTGCATAACTTTCCTCTATCGCTTTAAATGTTAAACCAACTTTTTTTCTTACTAAATTGTGGTCCAAATCAGCATAATGGCAAATTGTGGCAAAATCTTGATTTGGTTCTGTAATATATAAAAGATCATGAAATGTCACATCTGCTTTGTATTTATGCTTCATTACACATGCCTTAATTGCATCTTCTATGGCAACGATAAGAACGTTTCGCCATAAAGATTTTATTGGGTCTTTTGTTTTCGCTTGATAAATATCAACCGTTCTTGTTCCGTAACCTACCATTTAGTTTTACCACCTTCTCGTTGATTATTAATTCCAGAGCCTTGGCTCTAGATACTCTTACCGTGGGTACAATTGCTTTACAAATCTTATCTAACTTTTCACACGCTTCGTGCGAGAGTGCGACCGATTTGTATTTACTTATGTCTGTCATTACTGTATCCTTATTATCTTTATATTTATTATATAGGATTTTTATATTTTTTTACAAGGAAGTCAATGAAGTTTTTATTAACTATTTTTATATGTTCAGGCATAAATGCCAACGATTGTTTTACCAATCAAAGTTACCCAAAAATATACCCTGATCATCACGATTGCATACGCGCTGGGCTGACTGAGTCGTATGAAATACTATACGCTGAAGGTAATTTTACTAAAGAACAGATAAACAATTTACAGTTGTACGCTAGATACACATGTAGTCCCATTAAAGATCAAGGCAAAGTAACTACTTAACCCTGTCCTTTGTACCTTCGTTGCTTTTGATGACGCTTCTCGCTTTTATTTTTATTTTTTTTATGTTGACGAGGCCCTCTCTTCTTAGGCTTGTCCCGAGGTGTGAAAAATTTAAAGCTTTGTCGTGCCATTTTGTTTTATAAAATGTTTGTCTGCTTCTGATAATTGCATGTATCTTATTCTGCCATTGATATGTTGCTTGGTATCAGCACCACATCCAGTGCATCTGTAAAATTCTTGCACAAGAGCTACTAAAATAGTTTCCTCTCCACATTCTTCACAGTGTCCCATTACTGTATCAATCTTGTTAAATAACTTTATTGTCTTTTCATCTATCATACTAGATCTTTCGCCTTTCCTATTACAGGTTTATATTTAGTTTTACCTTCTGATTTATACGCCCACAAAAATTGTTTTCTAGGTTGATCAGGCGTGTAACTACAATGTATCCATCCCGAGTTGGGTTCGCCTGGCGTGTAGAACTCGAGTATCAATTGATCAAATTCTAGGTTTGCATAAATCCAATCAGCTAATTCAGCATTGTCGGTTCCCATACATTCGAAGTCTGCGGCCTCAGCTTTTGCATGTTGGCTGTTGACTGAGCTGCCTATTTTTAGACACAGCTGTTCGCTACGAAAACCGCTTGTCACTTTGACCCTGCCAAAGTGATCACGTACTGGCTGTAAAATATTTTCACACAGTGCTTTTAATTTTTCTATCTGACCTGAGTTTGGATTGTTATTGATATCCAAACGAATAGCAGTATCGGACTTGATAAGCTCCTGAAGGGAGAAGTTTCTTGATAATTCCATTATTCTAATATTAGCTTTTTTATTGAAAAAGATCCATCTATATTTTTTTCAAGCTCAACCATCGACTTTATACATTGATACTTTATGTGCGATTTAGCTTCACGTCTAGCTGTACGTGCCCCTTTTAAACATTCAGACATTGATGTTTGAAGACGTGCCTCCTTGATCTCTCCATGTACAATCATAAGTAAAGCTATAGCTAACTCTGTCATTAATGACCTCCGTTACCGTTTTGTCTAACTTTATCTTTTAAAACTTCTACATCTTCTAAAAGTTTTTCAGTTTGTTTTTGTATAAACTGTATGTTTACTTTGTTGTGCATCATGTCTTCAATTCTTGTTTCAATCTGCTCGACAGACTTGTACAAATCCTCCAATAAAAAATGTTGCTCCTGGTCC
>Ga0209645_1001663_pt1 | contig 10944 bp, 9 predicted proteins | sample ETNvirenome_6_30_FD_184070 | JGI IMG/M metagenome (GOLD analysis project Ga0209645, IMG submission 184070) | Marine viral communities from the Pacific Ocean - ETNP_6_30 (SPAdes) (version 2) | ecosystem: Environmental > Aquatic > Marine > Oceanic | place: Pacific Ocean | collected 2013-06-19
ATTGTTGAATAACTCTAATGTAATCACCGTTAGAGTCTTTATAGAATTTTTCAACGGACATTAAGAGCCTCCAGCTACATTAATTGTTCTTATAACCGCATCTTTTGGAATATCACTTACACTTACAGATTCAAATTTAAATCTACTAGATTGTGGAATTGATAGTTTTGACCCACCTCTTTTTATTTCATTGGAAAGTCCCTCTTCTATTTCTAAAACTTCATCCATATAACCACTTTGATCTGCTTGAGCATAAAGAGCTTGCAATGCTGTATTAGCATTTTGAGATGGTTTTTCAAATATATGAAGTAATTCATCTAAAGCTATCCATGCTGATGTCATGTCTGTAGTTGTTCCTAAAAGGTTAACAATATCATCAGCTCTTTTTCTATCAGCATCAGAAATAGTTCTATTTGATTCACCTAATAAAACTGTAATGTTCTGTGCTGTAAATCTTTTTGCCCATCTGCTTAAAACTTCTGCTGCTATTTTTTGAGAACTTTCATCTAAAATAGGTTGTCCAAATTCATCTGTTACTACATTTCCATCTTCATCATATTCAAAATCTATTTCAACATTTAGTCCTCTAGATGTTCCAGATAAAGCGTTTATACCTCTAATTATATCATTTGCCCTTTGAGCTAAACCAACAGTGTCTGGACCTAAAAGATCTCTTACTTCTTCTATTTCTTCTTGAGTTTCTTCGGTGTATCTTTCAGCTCTATAAATTTCAGCCATAACTGGAGCTAAATCTAAATCAGCAGTAAGCCTTGTGTTTCCTTTTTCATCTTCAAGTAATCTTACTTTGTATTCTAATCCTTCATTAGAGTTTCTAGAATACATACCTGGAAGTTTTATTCCATATGCTTTTTTATGCATAAACGGAGACGGACCAGTGTCTGCTTGCATATCAGCATAATTTTTTTCAATTTTAGAAAGTGTTAAAGCATTTTCTAAAGCAGCTTCTTCTATTTCCATAGCACTTGGGCCACTTAAATCTCTTCCAGCTAACGTAGCTTGTCTAAAGAATGTTTCGTCGTCCATATTTTCTGGAGCAAACTCATAACCTTGCTCACTTAATTTTCTTACCTCTAATGGAGTAATTGGAGTTGGAGTTAATTCCCACTCTCCTCCAGGTTTTCTAAAAGCCATTCTTTGAGCTGATGCAGCTTGTTGTTCTTCATAATCCATTTCTGCTAAAGTTTTAGCATTTTGATAATTAGACATTGTTTTACCTGGATCATTATAATCTATAGGTAACATTCTAGCTTGAGCTTCAGCATATTTTTTAGCTCTGTTTTCTTCAGAACTTTCTATTTTTTCACTGCCAGAACCAAATATATTTTTACCTAATTCATCACCACCTAAATATCCAGCAGCACCAAGAGGAACTGCTAAATAAGGATTTCTTTTTGCTAAAGAAACACCAAGGCCTGCTGCTGTTCCTAAACCTTTTAAAGTTGTGTTAGCTATATTTTGAAACCTACTAGCGGGTTGACCAGGCACATCTTGTCCTCTCATTAATTGAACATCTTCTAAAAATTTAGCCTTACTACTTTGTTGATAAGGATTTTGTTGTAACTCACTAATATCCATAGTTGCAATAGCTTCAGCTGCTTCGCCATCTCTACCAGTTTGTTCTTTAAATACTTCATATAACAAAACATTACTTTCAGGACTGTTTCCAATGCCAATTCTTTCTTTTGTCATAGGTTGAATAAAAGATACATTTCCTTCTTTATCAGTTTCTGTATTTTTTCTAATCCATTTTTTAAATTCTTTTGCATCGTCAAATTCTTTTATTTCATCTTTTTTAACTTCTTTATTTTTTTTCTTAACCTCTTTAGGAATTTGTTTTAAAGAATTTGTTAAAGAATCTAATTCACTTTGAATTGAATCAGGATTTAAATTATTAATGATAGGATCAGCCGCTGCACCAGAAAGAACTTTATCTGGATTAATATCCATACTAGCCATTTGTATTCTTTTCATTCTTTCTTCTTTGTCTCCTGCTAATGAACCTATACCTGCTCCAATAATCGGAAGAGCAGTTGTTGCGGCTAAAGCTTTTTTTCCAAAAGGAGAAAGCCCAACAATTCTTTTAAGAGAGTTTATTTTTGGTTGTATAATAGGAGGTCTGTTCATTTTAAAATCCCATGTAATCTAAAGCATTGTTAATACCGCCTGTTATACCTGAAAAAAACCCTCCTGAGGCAGGGGGTGGTGTTCCGGCAAATTGACTAGTATAAGTAGGGTTGCCAAAAGTTTGTTGCATAGGGCTTGGTGCTGTACCTTGCATCATACCATAACTCATTGTGTTTGCAGGTAATAAACCAGCAACCTGAAATTGTTGTAAAGTTCTGTTAATTGGATCGTTATATATACTCATAGCGTTAGCTTTTTGTGTATCATACACAGCTTGCTCATAAGCTCTTGCAGTTCGTCCAGCAGAACCTAAAGCATTAGCATCATTATATATTAAATTTTGTAAGTTATTTCCATAACCAGAAAATGCACTTCCTAAATTAGCCATTGCAGGTGCAAAATTTCCTAAACCTTGACCTAATCCAAGATAACTATTTGCCGTTGAACCTACGTTTCCAGCTAAACCAGATAATAAAGCTGCTAAACCACTTCTTGTTTGTCCAAAACTTTGACCTAAATTTGCCATAGTAGGAGCAGCCTGTCTTAAAGCCTGTTGTTCTAGATTAAATTGATTTTGAGCTTGATTAAATGCTGTTCCTAATCCTGCATTTAAAGCTTCTCTTCTGGCTTCTTGTTGTTGTTTTGCTAATTCTAATCCTAGAAGACCTGCTCTTGCAGAACCTCTTAGACCACTTTGAGCAGCTTGAGTATTTAAATCAGTTATTTTTTGATTATAGAATTGATCTACATCTTCTAACTGATCATCTACCACAGCTCTCATATAAGGATTCATGTAATAATCTGAAGCAGCTTCATTAAAAGAACCAAGACCAGCTTGTAACATATTCATACCTTCATATATGCCACGTTCCGTTGGAGCTAAACCACTACGAGCTAAGTTAGCTGCATCTCTTTGGCCCATTATAGCTTCATTATATAAAGGGTAAGCGTCCCTCATAACAGATGCACCTTCTCCAATAAAAGGAACAGCACCTTCTGTCATTTCTATACCTCTGTTAAAGTATGGTAAATAAGAACCAACTCCAGTTGAAAGAAGATCTATGCTTCTTTGTTCTAAAGGATTAAACGGAGCTATTTGAGTTGTTAAACCTTCAATTGGTGGAGGGTTTGCAGTAACAGAATATAATTGATTAAATAAAAATTCTTGAAGAGCCCTTATATAAGGATCAGCCATTTGATACTGAACATCACCTGCTGGTACATAATCGGTTGCGTTAGGTAAACCTTCTATTGAACTATTAAAATCTACCATTATCTTGCCTCTAAACTATTCATTAATTCATACATTTTTCTAACACCTTCAGCTCTATCTCCATCACCAGCATTTCTAACAGCCTCAGCTGTCATTACAAACTCACCATCTGATAATCTTGCAGGAATAGAATCACTTGTTCCTGTTCCTGGTCCACTAGCTTCTCCACCGTCTCTTAAATCAACACCTCTACCCATAAGAATATCTTTTTTTGTTATTTTTCCATCCCCACTTAAATCAGGAAAACTAGCAACCCCTCCATCTGCATAACCTGTTCTAGGTGCATTTATAGCTACATTAGGTTGTGTGTAAGTTGGATATAGTTGATTAGGATCAATAGTTTTAAATTTTCCGCCTAATTGATTTTGTATATCCATTCTAGCTTGCATATTTCTAGCTTGAACATCGTTTCGTGCATTATTTACAGGAAGATTTGTTGGTTGTTGAAGAGCTTGAACCAACATCAACATTCTAACACTTTCTGGTTTTAAATTTCCGTTCTTATCAAAAACTTTATCAGATTTTTTTCCTGTAGGACCGTTATTGTAATCTGCTAAGAAAATCATTATATCTTCGTCAGTAATTGAAGATAAACCCTGAGAATTTTTTATTTGTTCTTTATAAGGATTGTTTATTATTTGTGAATAATTATTATCAGTTTGACTATATTGTCCTAAACTACCTAAACCAGAACCTAGTGCAATATTAGGAATTGTTTCAAGAGATTGTCCTAACAACTTAGACCCTAAATAATTTCTTAATTCCATATCAGCATATTGATCAGCTTGAGGAAATCCTAATGCATCCATTATTTTTCCTTGAGCATATAAGCCACCTAAATCTTGCAATGTATTTTTAATATTTTCTCCACTGCCGGCTAATTCTCCAAGACCCGTAATACCTTGAGCAATTGCTTGTCCCCCTATTTCAGGAAGGCTAGGCATTTCAGACTTTGGAGAAAAATTAAAACCAGCTCTATTTCCAACACCAGCTCCTGCTAATCCTAGTATTCCTGAACTAATACCTCCAAGACCTGATCTTTTTGCAAGACCTTTAGCTAATCCATATCCTCCAAGAGTTCCAAGCCCTGTCATGCCTGCTCTTAAATAATTACCATCTCTAATGTCTTGTCTTAAACCGCTTTCTGGATTAAAAACACTAGGGCCAAGCATTGCTGCTGTAGTTAAATATGGATTAAAAAGGGCTTTACCTACAAATTTACCAGATCTTCCTATTGTACCTTTTGCTTTATTAAGTAAGCTTTTTATACCCCCAGCACCTTTGCTTCCTGCACCTGCTCCTCTACCAAATAAAGAAGACACTTTGTTAAATAAAGTTGGAAGTCCTCTTGAAAGATAAGGGACTACTGCTCTTGTTCCTGTTATTACTGCTGGTACTCCATAGACCATTACGATGTCACCACTGTTACTGTTCCTACGGAACTTGTTAAACTCAAACCTGTTGGATAAACCACAGGTAAATATAAATTTCTCCAAGCATTGCCGTCGTACGCTTGGTGTACTTCCATCGTTGTATTAAATATTAACCCACCTGGACTAAATTTTCTACCATTTCTTTCGGTAGTTGTGTAAGAAGGTACCACATTTAAATCCAATTGAAAAAGGTTTTGTTCTAATGTACGCACCATTCTGTTTAATTGTTCAGCATCTATGTTGCCTTGTGTAAAACGAGGCAATGATGAGAAGGCCTGTCTAATATCATATCGTGGCATTATTGTCTCCCATCTGGCTTAACATCAAGTCGTGTAGAGCCCAATCTCCAACCAACTCCGAGACGGTTAGCATTGTTATTACTTCCGTCATTAAAACTAGAAACATTTAAAGAAAATTGTCTTCCTCTTCCTCTTATGTTTTTTACTTGTGTTTCTGCATCTACAGGAATAGTAGCATCAGCTACTAATGTTCCACCCGGTGCATCACGCATTTTTACAATTAAATCAACAGTTTGCGGACCAGCACCGTCTGTTCCTATAAACTTAAAGTCTGGTATAACTCGACTAACAAAAGCAAATTGTTCGCCGTCACCTATATCAATATCACCTGATTGTATAGATACATTATCCATAGGAGCTCCGTCATCATCATAACCTACTTCATGAGCATAAACATAGCCTGGTGAACTACCACCAGCTGCTCTTGGTTTTTGATAAATGCCGTAGTCAATCCAAGCTGTTCTTTCCATTTTACCTATAGCCCATGTTCTTTGCACATAGTTATATGTAACATATCTATCAATTTCATTAGAACCAGCAGAAGGATAATACCATCCTACTTCGTCAAAAGTTTGATTAGAAAAACCAAAAATCTTATATCTTTCATCATAGTTAATATCATTAAAGACATATTCTTTTACAGTACAAGGCAATGCTTGAACAGAACCTGTGTAAACATAGAAGTTAGATTTATCCATCCAAAATGTTGCATCGGCTCCATTGACCGCTGCATTTGGACCTAGTATCGAGGGACCCCTTGCGAGGAGAGAAGTGGTAAAGGGCAGGGGTCCCCCTACGAATCGCAATGAAAACAATGCGATATCGGTCCATACTAATATTTCCTGACGAGTCTGTAGCCCGCCAATAATCTCAGAACCTAGATTTAACTCAATCTGATCAGCTGTAGATGTTCCGTCTGTTCGTATCTGCCAATCAACTGCACTGTTTTGGTTAGAAATTGCTATTATCATTGGGTCTATTGTTCCTGTTCTAGAAGCACCAGAAATAGGATCAACACCTAATGCAACAACATGGCCGTCTCTTTCAGAGACAATAACTTGGTTTGCTTTTGTTGGAGCTAAGATAGCTCCTGCATCAGCAGTAATATCTGTAGCACGAGTATTTGTGCCTGCACTCTCGTCCCACTTGTAAATACCACCGCCTCTATAATTCATAATAAGGTCTTCGCCGTAATTATCTTGATTCCATAATCTAAATGAGTCGCCTGTTGCACCAAAACCCCAAGAACCAGCGTTCCAAGTACCAGAGCCCCATCCACCTAAAAGGTTTTGTAAGTCTTCTCCAACAGGTATTTCAAAAGCAAATGTTAAAGTCCCACCCGTATTAGAAGTAGAACCATTAGCTTGAGTAGTAACTGTTATATTAAAGTTATTAGCATCAACAACAGCTACAGCATGATTAGCATTTATTTCTGTTATTGGAATACCATTAACAGGACCTGACAAACCAGATATAGTTACAAAATCTCCTGTAGCACAACCATGACCTGTAACAGTAAACTTTACAGTAGTTGTTCCATTTGTAGTCATAACGTCTGTAGCTGATACTGTGGATCGTAATGGTGTAATATCATAGAACACAGCTTGATTTAATACATAAAATTTACGATTAGTTCCTACACCTACATATTGATTGCCGTCAAAGTCAGACCATTCAAACAATGTACGACAACTACCTAAAAAAGAATTTTGCGAATACTTTTCCCATCCACCTATCTTTTGTGGAAGACCTGATTGAAAACGAACAAGGTTACCGTCTGTCCAACCACCTTCGTCTGTATAATCTGTTGTTTCTTTATTTATTCCAGGTCTGAAATTAAATTTCGCTAACGGCATCTTGTAATTCTTCCACTTTCTCTTGCAAATCGTCTATTTTCCAAATTGCTTCTTTCAAAGCTTGAGTAAGTAAAGGAACCAGCTTAGATAAATCTAATTGCTGTAAGATTGGTGCGTCTGTTATTGGATCAACAGCGTCCTTGTCACCGGTAACTGCATTAGGTACTACAGCATCAACTTCGTGAGCTATAAAACCTTCGTGAACATCATCTTTACCTATAAAAGAATAAAGAAGTGGATCTAACTCTAAAACTCTTTCAACAGCATCTTCTATTGTACCAAGTCTATTTTTAACTCGATAATCAGAAGTTGTATTAAAAGAAGCGTTAGCTCCGTTGTTACTAATAGAGCCTACAGTTGTAGCCCCATTTAAAAATGTAATGTGTTGTATACCTGAACCTTGATAACTTTTTAAGGTAGTATTTGTATCTATGTAAGCACTAGCATTTGCGTTTTGTGATGTACTTGTTATGCCACCAAAAAATATATTACCAGAAGCATCTATTCTAACTCTTTCTGCTGTACCACCTGTTACAAATGCTAATTGATTAGTTGTTGACTTAATATTATTGCCGTCAATATTAACATTATCTACTTGTAAATTAGTTATAGGTGAATTAGCTCCTAAATTTACACCATCAATAACTCCTGAATCAATATCTACTTGATCTAAATAAGCAATTCCATCAATATATAAATCTCTAAATTTTTTAGAAGATGTTCCTATATTAGCTGTATTTGTTACTTCTGGGATAAGACCATCTACTAACAAAGTTCCAATACCGTTTTCAATAGATCCGTTAGTAGCTCCTTGACCAGTAGCGTAAATCATAGCTGTAGCACCATTTGGAAGTGTAATAGTGTTACCTGCTGAACCTTGTTTAAAAGTAAGAGTGTGACCTCCTGAAGTAGCATTTTTTACATACCAAGTTTTTTCTAAATCAGAAGGAGAAAAGGTAATAGTCCTTCCAGAAGTTAAGGTTCCTGTAAAATTAATAAATTTATTTCTAGCGTCAGAAGAGCTTCCGTCAGATATACTGAAAGTAAAATCTGCATCAGACATTGCATAACTGACATAACCAGCAATTGCTTGATCTATAAGATCAAAATTAGTATTTGTACTTGTACCCCATGTACCAGATTCTTCACCTGTTTGAATTAATTTTATTCCTAAATTACTATATGTAGCCATTATGCAGCAATCCTTGTCCAATTAGGTGTTTGACTTGTATCTACTTCTTGCCATAACACCAACTCGCCAACTTCACCAGTGGCAGTAACGCTTGTTGGGAAAACAGTAGAACCTTCTTGTATCAACACAGTTCCAATTTGACCTAGTGTTGAAACGCCAGTAGGAAACGCTGTTGCTCCCATGGATAAACTAACATCTCCTTCGCTCAATGTCATTAAAAGATTTACATTTACACCTACAGTAACACCAAAACCCATACCACTGTGATTTGTGCAATACATATAAAGTTGAGAAGGAGCATTATCAGCTACAGTAATTTGTGTGTAAGCTCCTGCCTGACCTGGTGTTCCTACTACAGTTACGCCATCTGTATATTCTGATCCTCCTCCGTGAGAACCATTAGGTGTTGTAGAAAATCTTATTGGATGATTATTGTTGCTCGAATCTGACTGATCAAACTTATAAGTAAAGCCTTTGTGCAATGCAGTAGGCATTTGTTGTTGAATGCCATTAACAAAATATTTATTACCACTGCTAGTGCTTTTTACTGTTATTACAAAATCTTCATTTTGACGAGGTTTAGCAAGAACATTAGCAATAATAGTTGGATTGCCTAATGTAGCTGTTCCAGAAACACCTGAAGGGAAACAAGTTACACCAAATTTAACAGTTTCATTACCTACAGACATAGTAGCTGTTATAGGTGTTTCTATAACTATACTTACATTGCCTTGAGTAGCAATTGAGTATGGCCCTAAAGAAACATTTGCTGAAACACCACTTATATCTTCAGTACGAGCCGCTGAAACAATAACACTTCCTGCAATTGTATTTGCAGAAACACCTGTTGGAATTACAGTTACAAATTGTCCAGCAGAAGCTTGTCCTACTTGAGCAGTAGCTGATACAGATGTGACGGAGACTGTAACGCTAAGTGTAAACTCACCGGATCCTCCATAGGTATCTTCTGAATATGTAGTTGCACCGAAAGCCATGCTTTATATTACTCCTGTAATATAAACAACTTACACTACTCTACTGTGAATTGTCTATCTTCAGATTCTATTAATTGCTTAATTTGATTACCTAACTCGGTCGAGTCAATTTCTAGTAGAGCGTCTAAGAAGTCTTTTTTATCGCTAATAACAGAAAAATTCACATCATAGTTGTGTTCTATTCTCATAGTATGAAGTGCTTCTATTTCTTTTTGTTGTAGAACCCATTCGTCCTTTTTTTCTTCACTCATTATTATACTTTTGGTTGAAGTACTTCAATTCCTAAAGAATCAACAGGACAATCTGGAACAGTAATATCATCAGGATCTGTTTTAGATGCTGGCAAATCTCTAAGAGTTGCTCTCCATGTTGTTAATGCTTCTTTTTCAGAATTACTTAAAGGTGAATCAGAATGCATAGCCCAATCAGAATCAGATAACAATTTATTTCTGTATTGTCTAATTGCTTCAAAAAGATTTGCATCATAATTGTCTATTAGTGCTTGGCAATCAGCTTTAGCTTCATCCCATTCTGCATCTGTATAGTCTTCAACAACTCTTACGCCTTCAGCATTACGAATTGCTTTTTTAGGCCTTACTGTAAATACCTCAAAATCTGCTTGTGTGTACGCCATATTAATACTCCTAATTTTTAAAACTTATATTATTTAATATATTTAATCAACTTAAATTATCTTAATAACTTGCAGGTACAGTATTTATCCAAAACTCAAATCTTCCACCTGATATTCCAAAATGACTAGCAGTAACTTGTCCACTACTTCCACTGCTACCATTATTAGCAGTGGTAAATTGATGAGGTAACATACTTAATTTTACACCTGCTGCATAATTATAATTCATAAAATAATAGTTACTTGTTGAATTATCAGCTTCTTGACCCATTTGATTAGTACCCATAGCAGGATAACCATTGTTGTACCAACTATTTGCTCCTTGATAATTAAAATTAGTAGTTGCTCTCCAAGAACTTTGTCTGTTATGAATAATACATTCTCCACTAAAATTAGCTTGATGATTGTTGTTTCTTGTACTTGTTACACTCCATGGATTGTTAATTTGATTAAGAATCATAGTATTTTGACTGCTAGTGCTAGGAACAATACCTATTTGAGTATTCTCGCCTCTTATTATTCTATAACCTACATCCTCTACTTTATAGTATGCAGGATTACCACCTGACCTACTCCACTGACCATTTTTTCCATTACTAGTTTGATCATAATTAGAATTCCAACTACTGCTACCATTTACAAAAGTAGTGCCACTTCTTATTTTAAAATTTGTATTATCGTGTACTAAAGAATTTCCTTCATAATCTAATGGTTTTACAAAAGTATGAACCCATACAGTATTTTGACTATTAATTCCATTTTTAAAAGAAAAGTTTACATTGTACCATTTTATAATAAAAGAACTTATTCGATTGTATGGTATAAAATCATTTGGAACAAGCATATCTATTTGTTGCAAATTTTCAGATGCAACAGGATGTTTATCATAATCCCAAACTCTAAGCAAGATAGGTCCTTGCATAGTTTGATTATCAAATTGATATTTAGCAGTTGCTGACTGAACTTCAGAATTTACTGTAGCAAAACCTAAATTACCACTGCCATCTGTTTGCATAAATTGATTAGCAGTACCATCAGCAGAAGGAAGACTCATTTCTGATCCTGATTCACCAACTTTAAATTTTACTTTTTTTCCTGCACTAGCTTGAAGAGTTAA
>Ga0209645_1001666_pt1 | contig 10932 bp, 19 predicted proteins | sample ETNvirenome_6_30_FD_184070 | JGI IMG/M metagenome (GOLD analysis project Ga0209645, IMG submission 184070) | Marine viral communities from the Pacific Ocean - ETNP_6_30 (SPAdes) (version 2) | ecosystem: Environmental > Aquatic > Marine > Oceanic | place: Pacific Ocean | collected 2013-06-19
CGGTAATCCCTCGTCTTAAATCACCATTGAGAGTGCCTATAAACTCTTCCAACTGGGAAGATTCTATATGAGAAATCCCCTGAAAATCAAGTATTCTATCTAATGCCGTCTTAATCTCTTCATCCGAGAGCCGTGTAAAACCATAGTTTGCACATCTCGACTGCAAAGGATAGATTATCTTGTGTCTATGGTTACACGTTATGATGAAACGAACATTGGAACTATAACGTTCCATAAGCCTCTTCAATGCATTCTGAGCATCAGGAGTCATACCGTCCATTTCGTCTAATAAGATTACTTTGTGCGGTACATTGCCTATCTTCATGGCTGAAGAAATCTCTTTGATTGTAGTTCTAACTACTTCAAGTCGTCTATCATCAGACGCATTGATTTCAAAGAAATTTGATTCTTTATCTTCACCCAAAACAAAGTTTGCTATTACACCTGCTGCCGCAGTTTTACCTACACCTGCTTCTCCGTAGAGAAGAAGATTAGGCATTCCTTCTTTCCAATGTTTCGCATCACTAACAAACTTATCTTGTCCTAAGATTTCTTCTAGTGTCTGCGGTCTATACTTTTCTGTCCATAACATAATTATTCACATCCAATTATCTAATCCAATTTGTTTATCTTTCTTCTTAATTTTAGATACCTTATCTGGTATCTTTGCCCTACGCTTTTGCACATTGTTTAGTTTTCCTTTCATGTACTTTACAAACTCAGGGTCTTGTTTCAACTGCTCTAGAATATACTTCTCATGGCTTTTCAAGCCAATCTTTCTGCATATCTGAGCATCCTTATCATAGGCTCTCTTTGATGGAATGGTTGCACTACGAGCAAGTTTTCCATTATGAGAGTACGCCAACAATTCGTAAAAGTAGTCTTGTGACCATCTTCTCTTCACTTTCGCATCAATGTAGGCTAACTTATTCGGATGTATGTTGGCGACTAACCATGATAAAATCTGAACATCTGGTGGTTTATTCAATTTCAGTTTTAGTGCTACATCTTCACGGTCTTGATTCTTCAAGAAATCATGAGTAATCTCAAACACATTTTTGAAGTAATCTTCAGGTTCATCTGAATTAGGAGCAATCATTTTTATTCTTGTCTGTAATTTAGATTTACCTGCTCTCTTCAATTTACAAAGAGAGAATATTTTCTTAGGTACGTCCTTTTGGTTTGCCGATGTTAGAACAACCTTACCTCGATATTTCAATAGTGTATCTACAATCAAGTCTGTGTTAGGTTTGAAGTTAGCCTCCAATATTACAATACCTCTATCAAGAGGAATACTGTAATTGTCTATCACATCATATTCGTTAGCGTACTTTACAATTGGGTCATCAAATAACGCAAGTGCTTGTTTCTTCTTGTCTGTACCTTCTTTGCCTACTATTATTATTGGTCTTTCTTTGTTTATTCCTATTATCATTCTATCTCCTTCATATGCATTATTTCAGTATAATCATTTTTACACATAGGACACTCTATATTCATGAAGAAAACCTTTACATCTTTCTCAACACTAATACAAGTCTGAAATACAACATGGCGAAAGCCACATTCTTTGCATCCTTTTCTCAATGTTTCATATGTTACAGTTTCTAAAATGGCTATGTCTTCTTCATCTGGATGATTCATCATATCTCTCCCTTCAACCTAAGTATCTTATCCAGTCCTTCTAGAGTATGATGTTCTCCACTATCTATTATTTTAATTATCTCTCTAAGTTCTCCCCAACAATCCTTTGCATCCGGTAGTGTTTCTGGAACCAATTGAATCAGTTTCCATATATTTACAATACCACCAATAGTCAATATCGGTCTTGGTCTGCTTTTGTGTTCCTCAGATTTATACTTCGAGTCAATACCTTTCTGTTCTAGTGTTCTATTGACACCTAATAGAAAGGACTCAGACCCTCTCATGTTAACTCTAACTCTAACTCTATAACCTATGTTAGTATTATCTGCCCTTGATACATGAATCTCAGGCTTGGCAATAGAGATTAAAATTCCTACCAATTGGTCATCATTATACATTACTAACTATCTCCCTAACTTCTATTAAATCGTGTTTAACACGCAATTCATCTAAACCTTGTGATATCCACTCAGCCATTTTATATTCTTTTATATCAAAACTAAATACAAAAGAGATTAACCATCCACGTTTAACATCAAAGGTTCTAGCATCTTCTTCTGTTATTTCTTCTATACCTACATAATATGGATGTTTGTAAATATCATCTATTCCTGATTTTAATATTGCTAAGTCCCTATGTCCCGGTTCAGCATAGAACATAAATCTAATTAAATCACACCCACCATATTTAGAAACTATTTCTCTAATATCAATATCATACATCTTCTATTTCCTCCGGTTTCATTTGCTCAGTAATCAGATGTTCCTTATAGTCCTTTGCGTACTCACGGTTTTCATCCCATTTACCATTACCCTGTTGAGGGGATAATTCAAGGTGATACCAATGAGCCGCCGTTATTCTATCATCTCCATGAATAAGAGCATTCTCTTCTGCTTTGGCTGCTAATGAATAAACTAACGATTCAAGATGTTCAGCCACATAATAAGCCAAATCATGTGAAAGCGGTAATTCAGTTGCTTCTTTGATTACTTTCATAAAGTGAAACCTAGACATACGCTTTCTATTGACTGGTGGAGGCTTTGGAACGATTAATACATCTTTTTCGTTTACATAGGGAACCAATTTAGCATCCATTTTTTTGAAGCGACCCCTAGTTTCATCACCGACCCTCTTCAAATAGGCCACTTTACCCTCTATTTTTACACAATTATAAGGTATAGCGTCTATAAGGGTCATTGACCCGGCTTTAATCAATTACATTGCCTCCTTCAAGGTATCTAGCGTATCAACTTCAGAAGCGTACTTATCTTTTCTAATTCTGATACATCGTGGAAAACGCAGACCAATGTTATTATTCGAGTCTGTGGTAACTAAGTCACACGTTACCTCAAGCACAATGCGTGGTAAGAAATGCATAACGTCATCCGAAAAGGATTCTACATTCTTTCTCAATTCTGTGGTTAGCCACTCTAAATCATAATCGCTGAAACCAGTACCGACTTTACCAACAGATACATAATCAGAACCATCTTTTACAGATATACCATAAGTACCATACACATGACTTCTTTTACCATCACCATATGATGCAGATGTTATCACCACATCATAATTGAATCGTGGTGGCTTGTGTTTCAACCATCCTTTACTTCTCTTCCCTGATTGATATGGTAATGTAGGGTCTTTTATCATAATTCCCTCAAATCCTAAATCAATGGCAGTTCTATATGCACTCTCTATTGTTGTATCAGAAGAGAATACATAAGTCTGATATTCAGGTTCTATGATTTCCTTTAGTGCAGCCATCCTGTTTCTTTGCGGTTCGTCTAACATAACATTAGCATTGTAAGACAACAAATCGAATACTGCTAACTTAACAGGACACTCTTGCATTGCCTCATCTTTATTCTTCTTATGAACACGCTTTGCTAGTAATTTATGTTCAGCAGGATTACCTTGCATATCAACTGGATATATTTCACAATCCAATATGATATTAGGTAGGTTCATACTTCGCACTATATCTACAACATCGGGGAATTGATTAGTTACAACATTACCCTTTCTGTTGAATATTATAGTAGAGTGAGCATTCATCTCTGATATGTATGAGTGGTGAATCTGATACCTATTTCCATCATACTTGATATCAATGATTGGGTCAGATACAACATCAGTTTCTTTCTTGGCCTTTGCTAACATTGGCTTAACAAACTGTCCGTGTACTAACTTACAATCTGGTTCTTCATCATTATCTAATGCTACACATATCTCATGTGCTTTATTGAACCTAGCATATTTCTCTACTTCTTTGATACCTTTGCCATAGTATTTAGCCATCGCTTTCAAAGGTATTTTATTATTAACTCCATTTCTAGGAGTCCTCAACCAGTACCTAAGAAACCATTTCTTTTCTCTAGCACTCATCTTGTTCAGATGCTCTTTGAATATAGTAAACGAATTACTACTCATCGAAGAACAATCGTTCTCCAATAACTGTATTAGTGTATTCAAAGATATATCTGAATCCTTCTCATTTCCCTCGTCTATCTCATAGACTGCTTCTCCGATATCTCCCCATGTATGGACTGCTGATTCTACTTCGTCTTCAAACAGACCTAGTGATTCTGCAATCCAAGTTATCGCTCTTTTGTTACCTATGTTGTTTATGTTATATTCCATAGATAGAATATACATAAGTCTAGCCTTATCATCAAATGAAGGCATGGCTCCAACAATTGTATTTACTTTCATCGTTGGAGTCTGGTTTTCTAATACTTCACACATTCTTGCTAATTTTTCTAATGTCATTAATATGGCCTCCTAATAGTCTTCCAAATCCAATAGAAGAAAAGTACGACTAATACTCCTTCCATTGGCTATGCCTCTTCTTCTGATTTCAGAAGACCAGACAGAATAAAATATGCCTCAAAGACATGATTCTCATTCAACCTACTAGCCTTCTCATCTTTCTTAAAACAGATTACTGTTGTTGTTACTAGTTGGTTAACATAGCCTTCACTAACCTGTACTAGTTTAGTGTAGACTTCAGGAGATACATGAGTTCCCTCACTCAACATCCTCTTTACTCTCTTCTTCATCGAATTTATTGTTTCCATTTTTATCACCTATTGCTTTTCTTAGTGCTTTAACTAATGTCTTGCACTCTTCTATATTTACTCTTAATCCCTTTCGAGTAGGATTGCCATTATTGTACCATCTCATATCTACGATATCAATGTTCCATGTATTAGCAGTCCTAATAACTAATTCATCATTAGCATTTCTAGGGATTCTTGCTATTATCTTTTCATTATTCAACTTCAAATCCTCCCTTGAATATTTCTAAATCTTGATGACTGAACAAGTATTTTGGGGCAGCAAGTTCATCAAGCCTATTTGCTATCCAAACTGCTCCACCCAAACTACTTACTTGAACAATCTCAAAATGACCCATCTCAGTTTCTATTACCTCAGTAGTTTCTACCTTTGGTACTAATCCGTATAGTCGTGTCAATTCTTGAGATACCGCACTCATGTTATTAGCCACATACTGTATAATATGCGCCCTTTGTATTGGTATCTTAGCATCAACAGTTAGATTGATTTTACCTTCAAACTCACAAGCAATACAACCTTTTCCTCTCTTACCCTCTTCGTATCTACAAATAGGGCATGGTATCTCCGCAGGTAACGGAGCAGGGAATTTAACGGTTATAGCACTCATTCTCGGCCATCCCAAATCCTGTATGTTATTTCATATTCAACAGTCACATCAAATGGGAATGCTGCAAAATGTAATGTTGCATTACCAAATTCAGGTGCTAATCCCTCAGACCAAATGTAACTGTCTTGAACTAAGTGTCCCTTCATATTGAAGGTATAGTTGTGGAATATAACTGAGTTGTTATCAACTACAAAACTTAGATGTTCTGCCGTGTAATTGAAACTGGCTAACTCAATCAATCCATATGTTTTATTGGTATCTAACCACATCTCAGGTGCATGAACCAAAGTGCTATTATTCTCTAACACAAGTGTAAATTCACCAGTCATTGTTTGCCATTCCTTTTGAATCGCTTCTTCTTCATCATATACATCTGTTGGGTCTGGTATAGCATCAGCACAACCTGCCAACAAAGTACATACAATCATTAAACTCATCCATTTCTTCATTCTTCTTCATCTCCAATAAAAGTGTGTTGAACATATTCTTGATAGTCTTCACCGTTAAGTCCAACACCAAACTTAAGAGCCATTCTTTCATTTTCTCCTAGAACAGTTGCTTCCTTCATATGATTACGATATATAGCAATAGTTCTCAAATCAGTACCACTAAAGTACGCTTTACCAAATGGATGCGTATGAATCCATTCTTTCAAGGGAAACTTCATTTTAGGTTTATCTTTCCCATATAACTGTTCATCTTGACCATCAAAAGATACAAAACCCGGAGAACCAACGGAGATATAAGTGTTATCGTTTGCGTCAATTAAGACTTGAACTTCTCTAGGCTTATCAAAGGCAGTTAAAGACATTTGCCATATAGCATAGTATAACATCTCTCTATTCCACTTAAAGCCAGATTCAATCTGTTCTCTCCAATTATCTTTCATAACCTCTAAGTCTTCATACATCAATAATACGCCCCATACAATACAAGACCTAATCCTGCGGCCAACAGTAAAACCCATGTAAATCTAGTTACAGACCTTTCTGGTTCTTTAACAGGAATATCTACTCCTATATCATCGAGTATAATAGCATTTGATTCCTCCATAACATCCTCCTCAACTTGCTCTTTCAACTCGTTTGCATATTCAATTACTGACTCACGCACTTCTTTTTCATCATCCATTTCAGGTTCATCAATCTCAACAATGATGGTTCTAAATCTGCGAATCCTCGATTTTACTGCACCAACAGACCTACTCAATTGTTCTGCCAATACTTCTACTTTCTCATTCATGTTTTCCAACAAGAAATTCTCTTCTTCTTCAGTCCACTTTTTTGCCATTTAACTCAATCTCCTTAGTTGTTCTTCTAACTTTCTTCTTTTAATTATCATCTTATTCTTTCTCCTGTTTCTCCACCACAGAACCAAATATCCTAGCAGGGTTACAGGTAGTCTTTGTTCTGGTACTACCATGTGTTCAATTTCAGTTTCATCATCTGATGATTCTAAGGTTGAACCCATAGTTATCATACCTATCTTGTTCATATTCTTCAATCTCCTTATTCTATTGTAACAAGCCTTCCTAGAGCGACCTAGATGCTTTGCTACCTTATTCTGTGCATCATCATGTGCAGTATAATTCTGTACTAGATACGCATCATCAGCAGGTGTCCATGACCTACCAGAATTAGGTTCGTCACCATGAGCGTTTTTACCTCTTGGTGTCTTCTTGACCTCTTCTTTCTTTTCTTTGAATTTGACAGTTATGTTGGAAGGGTTTGTCTTTTCCAACTTAATCAATTCTCTTAGTTTTGTTTGGATTGCTCCATGTGAACGAGCATTCCAACCTTTTACTATTCTGTTGAAGTGGTCATTAAACAGAACGGTAATAATTGAGGCGGGAAACTTCTCGCCACTATCTGTTTCCTCTTTGCTTAGTGCAAGAAGGAACTCTTCTTCTTTTTTAGTCCATGATTTATTTCTCATATATTCACTATCCTTTTGTCAAAAATATTCTCATCGTTAAACCATCTTTGCATCCATTGTGCTGCCATACCTGCTACTGCTACATGGGTAAAGTGTATGTCCTTCGTGTCTAACGTCTTACCAAATGATTCACCTTGACAACTGAATGAACCGTCTGGCCCTGCTAGAAATGTATCGCAATGTTTAGGGTCAGTCAAATAACTGATTAATGCTCCATTCCTACCTTGCGCTCTCAAATCTAACCACTTGTTTGTGCAATCATCTTGAAAGCCCTGCCTATAAACCAATCGTCTTACATCTAAATTATCTGCACAACAAACAATCAAATCAAAACCCTTCAATTGGTTTTGAGTCAGTATTGGAAACTCTTTTCTGCTACCTATGGCATCATAGTCCAATAACGCTCTTACTTTCTTCGCACCTATATGCGAAGTGTTGAAGTTCTGATAAGACAGATTCTTTACTTCAACAGTATCAGGGTCAGATATATGTATATCATACAACCCTGTCTTATGTAACAATGGAGTCAAATAACTTCCTATTCCACCTACACCTATTATCAATACCTTTCTTTTCTTATTCATATCTTACACCTGAAATAAATTGCTTGACAGTCATTTGAGCCAAGTCTTTCTTGTTCACATTAAACATATTGAATGTTTCTTTGTTCCTATTCCTTAGAGAAACAGGAGTACAATTAGTAGCATTACCTATGTCATGTTGAGTGAATTCTGGCTGAGAACCAAACACTCTCAAACATACAGTAATCCACAATGCAGAAGCCATGTAACTTTTAGTGAATGCTATATCTCTAGCAGTCACATAATTGTGAACATATTCCACAACTTCCATTGCATCTTTCTTGAAGTTTCTTTTTAGATTTTCATTACCATACTTAGTGACAATCATATCATGTGTCACTCTATCAACCCAAGGTTTAATCGGCATTGAATGTAGAATGTATGGTTTATTTAGTGTCCTTGCTAACTTTCTAGCACACTTTGAAACCTTTGAAGGGGACAAACCATTCGTCTGTGCTATTTCAGAAATAGTCAACGGTATTCCGTTTTCACGAAGCACTATCAAACATATCGCTGATGCTCTTACGTCTATGTTATATCCCTGCATCACCCTGCTGAAAAACAGTTTCTTGTAATAATGATGCGCCCTCTCCTTTAGTGAGTGGTTAGGAAGATAAGGGGACAACGCCATATTTAATTCAATGAACCCCCTATTCAATGACTGTTGTTGCCTACCCTTAAACTTCAATTGTGTTCTTCCTAATCTCTTTATGTAACTTCCAGAGAAACCACTACTATTGAATACAGAACCTAACGCTCCTCTATCACCTACTCTCATAGATGAACTACCGTCTTCATTCAAGATGGGTACTTGGGAAACTCTATCCTCAAATATATTGGTAACTAATACTAGCCCGCAATCTGAGCATACAGTTTCACCTAATGACTCATCTACAAAATTAGACGTTGATTCACAATTCATACATTTCAATTTACAATCACCTTCCAATCTTTTTCTTTACCTGTTATATCAACAAAGGGTATATCGAATCTGGAAACCTTGTCTATATCCTCTTTCAATTCCTTTGGGACATATCTACCAATAGTGTTGACCAGTTTCATTGTTATATTATCATTGAGCAATGCTAGTCCTCTAGCAGCATATTGGTCGCCAAGGCTTGAATTACTGTGAACGTTGTCTATGCATATTGGCCCTCTTAATTGACCACCCATGAAAGACAAGCCACTGTTAGCCCTTGAATAAGACGACCTTCTATCAGCATCATAGCCACGTTGAAGGAAATCATCGTGAATAAACACATAAGTCTTAACCTTCTGAATCTGAGTCTTGTAAGTAGAATCTACAATAATCCAATCAGCCTTCTTGCCTCTAATTAGCATAGCAGTATATTTACCCACATCAACTATACGAATCCTTTCTGGGTATCTTACAGTTAGGGAATTCATTAACTCCTTTGCTCTATTTTCCACTATGTCTTGTGTCCTGTTTTGACATAGGAACTCAACCATAAGTTTCTCTTGTGATGATGATGGTTCTTCTCCCATCAATTCTTTCCATAGTTTCTTCGGTGACATATATGCCCATTTCTTTGCTCTAGTATGTCCATGATAGAAGTAATTGACAAATATATCTAGGTCTTTCACACTTATTGGCCCCCATACACCATCTGATATTTCAAGTGCAGCCTTATCATTATCAATCATTTGAGTGTTGAGTCTAACCTCAACCTTTTCTCTAGTTTCTACATCAAAGAACCAAAACGGTGTTCTGTTCTCAAGTACATAAGATACATTCTCAGGTAGCATTATCATTCTGAATAGATAGATTGTTAGCGTCTGAGCATCTTCTTCAAAACATGACCTATACAATGCACGACTTAATGCAGTCATTAGATTCTTCTTGGTTACTCTTTGACTCATCAATTTGTAGTATGGCTCTTTCTTCTCAACCATGAAAGTAGCATTGTTATTGTTAGGTAATACGAAGGCTACCTTGAAATCATTAGGTGCGCCCCATCGTCTATTTCTTCTACCCCATCCTAGAAAATTCTGTAAAGCAATTTTAATACCTTTAATCAAAGGCTCTCCTTTTTGTGTTCTAACATAGGAGCATTGTACTGTATAACGCCCCGTAGGACTATTACCTTCAGTTCCAATCTTACGACTATGATAATTCAACTGATATGTAGAATATACATCTACATTAGTAGTGTGGGTCTTTCCACTGTCATCAGCAGTAGATATTTCTATCTTAGCCGTAGTACACCATCCGTAATCATCAAACATCTCACTCCCCTCTCTTACTCAGAATAATCTTCTTTCTTTCTTCATATTCTTCTAAGGGGCCATCAAATACCTCTTGATACCTAGTGCCGTTCATTATTCTTCTGTACTGGTTTCTAGTACATGCGTATCTTCTCATATAGTAATTATCTTGACTCATTTATTCTTCCTCCATATTCATTTCGTTTATTTTGTTTCTGAGCATATCCATCTCTTTCACTAACCATCTAACAGAATTGTTGTCTACATCTCTCCTGTTAATTATCTGCAATGCTAGTTGCATTCCATCCAATTTTCCTTCGATATAGTCTAAATTGTCTTGGGGGAGGGTGTTCATTCCTCTTCACCCAACCCACCAAAGACATTTTTACCGAAGTTTTCGTGCCACTCTCTCTTCTCAACATAGAATCCTTCTTGGTTGAGTTTCTTCATGTATTCAACATCACAACCTTCTGTTATGATGAACACTAGTATTGCATCTCTTGGTAATCTCTTGAATGTACTCCAAGAGTATTTCCTACCATTGATTATAGGTTGCTTGAACCTACCTTCTCTTCTGGTATGCTTAGAGAATTTCTTCTCATCAGATAACCATCTTCTGTAAGTCCTAACTAGTGTTGACTTGTTCATCTTCTCATGGACTTCTTTTACATCCATCAGAATCCCACCTTTACAAACTCTACATCCTTGTGAAACCTAGTAGTAAAATAGTTAGTATTGGTTAGAGAGATAAACTCCATCTCTAAACGCTTTCTCTTTGGGTTAAAGAAATAACGCCAATAGATGTGCTTATCGTTCCACTTAGTACCTTGCGTTCTCTTCATTGTGGCTGCTTTCTC
>Ga0209645_1001670_pt1 | contig 10927 bp, 11 predicted proteins | sample ETNvirenome_6_30_FD_184070 | JGI IMG/M metagenome (GOLD analysis project Ga0209645, IMG submission 184070) | Marine viral communities from the Pacific Ocean - ETNP_6_30 (SPAdes) (version 2) | ecosystem: Environmental > Aquatic > Marine > Oceanic | place: Pacific Ocean | collected 2013-06-19
TTCTATTGATTAATTGTCATGCCTTTTGGACTAAACAAGTTCAAAAGCTCTTCGTCTGGGCCTTTTGACCGTAATCAAGACAAAAATTTTGGCAAATTAACGTCTTTTGAAGGCCCAAGTCGTCGTGCAGCAGCAGAAAACCCTTTCGACACGACCAGAAAGCCAGAAGAGGCTAGTGAAATCCGCTTTTACAACCAAGATTCCCTCTGGTCGCGCTGGCGAAGGGGTTTTGAGCTGTATTCCATCACTCAAAGCACATTAGGGTCGCTTTTTCGGGAAAGAAAGGCCCGTGGTGACTATCGTCTGTACTTTTCGTTCCAACAATTCCCAGGAATTTTCGTTCCTGCCCGTCTTTTCACGTATCCATCAGCAAGTAACGAGATAGGCGAGCAGTTGGTGGGGATGCGCGACACAAATGCGTTTTCTTTCTACGATATTGGCATTCCCATCGATGAAGTCCGCTATTTATCTGACGGAGTCAGTGGGACATATACCCAATCTGGGACTACCATCACTGTTACAAAGTCAAATCACAATTATTTTATAGGTGATGAAATATATCTCGACTTCACAACAGGTTCTGCCACTGATGACACGTTAGCGATTGTTTCCAGGACTCAAAATACTTTCACTCTTACAGCAGCAAGTTCCGCCACAACAAGTGGCAATGTGACTTACTACTTGTCGACTACTTTTACCGATACAAGATGGACGAACACCAGGGTAAAGCTTCGCGAGCTTCCTGAACAGGTCAGCCTTTTGAAAGATGAACGGATGACCGACCGTATCATCGAGCGGGATCCTGGCATCGATTCAACTTACAGCAGACTAGCTTCTACGGTTACTGTGACGACTAGCTCTGCTCACGGACTAGCAACGGGTAATAAAATTTTCCTCGATGTATCTACTGGCGATGTGCCGACAGGTCGTTATTCAATTACTGTCACCTCAACGACTACTTTTACGTTTTTAACTATTACAAGTAGCTCTACAAGCGGCAATGCAAAAGTAAATCGCTTGGTCAGGGGATTTGATTACACAGATTATGTAGGATTCACGGTGACAGGATCGGATGCCACCACAAAAGAAATAATATTTCAACGTAAAGATAGTTACGGAGCAAAAACCATTTCAGGACAGACTGCTACTGTCGTTCCTGCACATAGAGGATTCACAGTCGGTAGATATTTGACTACCGAATTGAGGTGGCAGTGCACTTGCCAGGACTATACAAAGAGAAAGGGATACAATCTTTTTAAAGATAGAACTAAAAATAAGTTTCCAGTAACTCCTGTACAAAACTTAAGCCCTGGACAGACAATTAATAAAAATAATGAACTTAGCGACAGCAGGGACAACCCTGGTGTGTTTGAAGATTTTGGCTATACAACTGTAAACAATTTTTATCAAATACCTGAGTACGAGGATACAGAGGAGTTCGCTTCTCAAACACTGCTCTATTACCAACCTCGTTGGTGTAAACACATATATGCCTCCATGTGGGCATTGATTCATGACGAGGGGGGTCAGCCGATTTCATTGTCTTCGTCATATACCCAGAGTGGACCTAACATCACCATCAATGCGGTTGATCATAACCTAGAGCAAAATCAAAGAGTAAAGATTACTTTTACAAGTGGATCAGCAATCAGCGGTGACTATGTGGTTTCTTCGGTTACTGACTCGAATACTTTTGTAATCGTCTACCCATTCAGTGATACGACGTCAGGTTACTGTGATGTCGCCAACCTGGCGCCACACGAATATGTCGGGACCTGGCTCTTGGAACCAAGTGATCAACCTGTGGGTAAAGGGTTAGAAACTTTCTACAAAAATTTTGAGAAAGAGTCAATTAAATTGAAAGAGGCTGCTGAAAAGTATGTTCTTGATAGGCAATTTTTTGGCTGGGCTGGAACACAAAATATCATCGGCCAAAACAACAACCCTGAAGATGTCGCTGACTTCAGAGCATCAGCCCCTTCGATGCTGTTGACAGATGACATTAGGCGTAATGCTCAAGGTCTGCTCGATCGTGCAGGCACTGTTTTCAATACGACTAGCAGGTTTGCGCAGCTGGTGAACAAACTCTTTAATCTTCAACCAGAGGTTATTGAAAATGCGAAGTTTGGATTGATCGACCAACCTCTAAGTGAGTACACCGATGAGTTTGAGCAAGGTTTTGTTGAGGGCGGAGAATACCTCAGTGGCGTTCCTACAGAAAGCACAGCCTCTGTTGTCACTATTGAGGCAAGTACTTATAGCCCCTTGACTGATCAAGATAGAATAGTTGATGCCGGTACATACATCAATATCTAAATGTCGGTACAGATTCTCTCCAGGCGCTCTTCTGTTTTAAGAGACAGACCATTCCCCACGAGACTTGGTGATGGCGAGCTTGCTATCAATACGAATGCAGGAGAGCCCGGACTCTTTTTTAAAGATTCAGGTTCTGGTTTGATTAAGGCTGGACCTACCTTTGTAGGGGCTACTGCGCCGAACGCATCTGGTGTCGGCTTTACAAGCAGCAGTAAAGGCGAGTCTTGGCTTGATACAGCAAGTACACATATACTCAAAATCAATGACGGCACCAGTTTCCAAACCGTAAAGGCTGTTGTGTCGCGGAGCGCAGGTCAGCCGACAAGCCCTGTTGACGGGCAGCTTCACTATGACACTTCTGCTTCGAATTTTCTTATGTACGACGCAGACGCAGCTGCTTGGGTGACTCTTTAATTAGATAATAAGTGGTCGAGAATCCTGTCCAGCTTGGTATGTACTGACTCAATCTCACGCCTGAAGTCTTCTTTTAGTACGTATTCTTTTGTCATGCTGTCATAGAGGGAATCGTAATCATCCTCTATACGTTCGAAACGCCTATCAATTTTTTTGTTGAAATTATTCAAGGCACGCGACAGTCCCGTGAAGGCGCCGATGCCACCTGTGATCACAGCTGTTATCAATTCAGGTGACATCCTTACTTCTCTTATATATCTATTCTAAAGGGTCAAACAATTTAGAATTGTTAATTATGGGGTTGAAATATGGCAACCGGCTATGAGCCCAATATTGAAGGTGCGATTGCAGTCTTGGTAGACCTGATGACTGCCAACGCCTTCACGATGACTCGACAACCCTACGAGCCAAATTACCGTGGGCTCGTAGATGCAGTTATAGATTTAAAAGAAGGCTTTCCTGTATTTGCACCGGAAAGGATTGGCTTTGATGCCACGACTTTTGAGGCTGTTGCTAACGGCGATGCTCTATATATGAGAAGCAGTGATGGCCAAGTAGGTAAAGCGCAGGCGGATGGCACGCAGGACGAGGCTCTTGTCGTCGGGTTTGCAGATGATGCTGCGGCGTCTGGTGCGACTGTAAAGGTTCTTGTTGCTGGATTGCTTGATTACCCAAGCACTATCGATCCAGGTGATGTGTATTTTCTAAGCACTACACCTGGAGCTATATCTACGTCACCACCGACAGGATCTGGTGAGTTTGTAGCACGTGTTGGCGAGGGGGCTACTACATCCGAATTCAGTATCCAACTTGAGCCTCCCATGAGGCTGAACTGATGGCGGGAGTAAGTAATTACGAGCCGTACGCTTCGAATGCTGAGGGGCTTACTCAAGTACTCATTGACTTGAAAGATACCATGGCAGGAAAAACCGTTTATGCGGTTGCTGGTTTTGGTGCTCTTGCGTTCGAAAATGTGACTCAAGGAGCAGCTCTCTATTCGCGTTCTTCAGACGGAAAGGTTGGTTTAGCGCGAGCTGCAGGGACGCTAGATGAAGCCACTGTTGTCGGATTTGCCCAGACCGCAAAGAACACTGGCGAGGAAGTTCGTGTTCTCACAGTGGGTGTTCTCGCCACTTCTGGTTTAGATGCAGGGGATCCGTTTTACCTTGCTACAGGTTATGGAGGTATAACATCTACGCCACCATCAACAGCTGGACAATATCTTGTACGAGTAGGTGAGGCATCAACGACGGCGAACTTGATTATCCAATTAGAGCCTCCGATTCTTCTGAGTTAATTTTTACCACTGATAGGATAGATCCATGGCAACAAGAAACTCATTAATCCTTAATTCAGGATTTATCCAGGAGCTAAACACTTCTTCGGATAAGTTAAATTTTGCTGGCAATAGCACTTCTGATCTTTCTGAAGGAACTAATCAGTACTTCACAAATGCCAGAGCCAGGGGTGCAATCTCTGTAACGGATTCTGGTGGCGACGGTTCCCTTGCTTATAACTCAAGCACTGGTGTAATTACTTACACAGGACCCAGTGCTAGTGAAGTACGCGCTCATCTAAGTGTTGCGTCGGGATCAGGACTTACTTACAACAGCGGGACGGGAGAGTTTGGCACAAACGCTATACCAAATAGTCAGTTAGCCAACAGTTCTTTGACAGTTGGTTCTACCAGTATTTCACTAGGCGCTACTGCAACTACGGTCGCTGGGCTAACATCACTGACCTCTACCACGCTTGAAGGCACGACGACCGTACGGGTTGGTGCAGCCGACGCAGCAAATGGGATTGTCCTTAACTCCTCCGGGATTACATTCGAGGGCTCCAGTGCTGATGCGAATGAAACGACCATTTCTGTAACAGATGCCACTGCAGATCGCTCGATTGTTTTCCCAGATGCGGGCGGTACTGTAGCGCTGCTTACATCTCTCAGTGCTAGTAATAGTGGAACAGGCCATGGCTCTTTAGCGTATAACAATTCGACCGGCGCATTTACTTATACAAAAGTTACCGCTGCAAATATTAGAGGCGAAATTTCAGTCACTGATTCTGGTGGCGACGGCAGCCTCGCTTACAATAACTCAACAGGAGTAATTACTTATACAGGTCCAAGCGCTAGTGAGGTTCGTGCTCATTTAAGTGTGGCGTCAGGATCAGGTCTTACATATAACAGTACAAGTGGCGAGTTTGGAACGAATGCCATTCCTAATTCTCAATTAGCAAACTCGACAGTAACAGTTGGATCTACCTCAATTGCTTTAGGAAGTTCAGCTACAACTATCGCAGGCTTAACGTCCGTTACCTCAGCTGCCGTGGTGACTAACGATAGTGGCTTTAGAGTTAGAGATAACTCAGACAATACAAAACAGCTTGCTTTCGAATGTTCAGGAATAGCATCCTCAACGACTCGAACGATGACCGTTCCTAATTCGAGCGGCACCATCTCTACAGAAGATTTTGCTACCGCAATTGCAGTTGCATTAGGATAGATCTATGGCAACCCAAGTACAATTCCGCAGAGGCACAACTGTCCAGCATTCAGTCTTTACAGGCGCCGCTGGTGAAGTTACTGTCGACACTGATAAGAATGCATGCGTTATTCACGATGCAGTAAGAGCAGGGGGCTTTCCTCTCCTGAGAGATGATGGAAGTAATTCTGAACTTGCTTTAGGTTCACTTAGCAGCTGTGCTCTTAAATTTGCTTCAGACCCCAACACTGGGATCATCTCACCTGGACCTGACCAAGTGTCGTTTGTGACGGGTGGTGTTGCTAGGCTTACAATAGATTCAGCTGGCGCTATTAGCGTTCCGGGTAATGTCACGATTACTGGAAGTTTGACAGTAAGCGGTGCATTCGATTCATCCGAAAACCTCGCTCTGATTGTCGCCTTAGGATAATATGGCAAACACTTTTAAAATCGACACTAAGTCAAGCCTCGTGACCACGGCGATCACGGACGCTGCGACTAACGTTCTTACCGCAGGCAGTACCGCAACCTTGGTGCTCCTTAGTTGCTTGGTTTCAAACAAGTCCAGCAGTAGCGCTGATGTCGATATTTACCTGGTGACGAACACAGGCGACGATGTGTATTTGATTCGTAACGCTCCAGTGCCGGCTGGTTCGACTTTGGAAGTAATCGCCGGATCGAAGATTATCCTCGAGTCGAGCGATGTTCTTCGTGCAAGAAGTGATACAGGAACCGCACTTGATTTATCGATTAGTTACTTAGAACAGACTCCTTAATAGGTCATGGGCTTAACAACTAATGAGGCTACAGAGTTAGTAAAGGCTTTAACTCTTCGTGTGGAGGAGCTCGAGGCCATCCTCAATCCCGTTGCGATTCTCGCCCAAGAAGATACATCTTGGCGTGTTGTAAGACAGAAAAGAGATGCCCTTTTACGTTCGACCGATTGGGTAATGACCCCAGGTTCGACTATTGATCAAGCTGCTTGGGCTGCATACAGACAAGCACTTCGTGATCTTCCTCAAACTTATCAGGCTGCTAGATTAGAAGATATTAGTTGGCCTGTCCAGCCTAGTCTGTAAGGAATTTAAATGGCTTACATCGGTAACGACCTTGAGGTAGCTTTCCAAAGTTATCTGATCATTGATGATATCAGCAGCGGTTTTGATGGCTCTGAGACGAGCTTCACTCTTAATGTAAACGGCGCTGTTCCGGTTCCCTTTCCGATTAATCCTCAGCAATGCCTGATCTCAGTTGGGGGTGTTATTCAGGAGCCTGATCCGACAGGTTCATCAGGTTTTAACTTATCTGGAAATAATATTGTTTTTAGCTCTGCCCCCTCAGGTAGTGCTTCTTTCTTTGGTGTTGTTTTAGCTGGCGCTGATTATGTAAATGTAGGTGTTGATTTCCCTGCGGGCAGTGTCGCCGCGCCCTCGATTACCTTCGTCACGGACAAGGATACGGGCTTCTTCTCAAAAGCAGCCAATGAAATCGGTATTGCTTGCGCTGGTACTGAAGTTGGTGTGTTCAGCTCCACTGGTCTCAGCAGCGGTTTTGCTGACGGGTCTGCCGCCAGCCCCAGCATCTTTTTCACCTCGGACACAAACACAGGATTATACAGGCCCGCTGCTGACAACCTAGGCTTCGTCACAGGCGGTGTAGAACGTTTTGAGATTGGGGTAACTGAAAGTGTATTTAATGACCCTGGAAATGATATTAATCTCCGCATAGAAGGCACCAGTGATACCGATCTTCTTGTAGTTGAAGCAGGCACCAACAGGGTTGGTATCTCTACAGCGTCTCCCTCAGCACTCCTTGATGTTGACGGCGGGGATGCTCTGATTCATGGAGTCAGTGTCGGTCGCGGATTGGGTAGTGTTGCGACGAACACGGTTGTCGGCAACAACGCACTGGATGCAAATACTACGGGCAGCAACAACACCGCTATTGGTGATGAGGCTCTAGGTGCAAACACGACCGGTGCGCAAAACGTTGCGGTCGGTGCATCGTCTCTTGATGCAAACACCACTGGAACGTATGGCACAGCTGTGGGCCATGGGGCTTTAGGCTCAAACACAACTGCAGATGGCAATACTGCGGTAGGTAGAAGTGGATTGGGAGCAAACACCACCGGCGCTCAAAACACTGCGGTCGGAGCATTTGCCCTTGAAGCCAATACGACAGCTACCCATAACACCGCTGTCGGCTACGACTCTCTTAACGCAAACACCACTGGAGCAAACAACGTTGCAATTGGTGCAGAAGCCCTTGAAGTAAACGTATCAGGCAACGACAACGTAGCTGTAGGCAGGCAAGCGTTAGAACAAAATACAGCCAGCAGCAACACAGCTGTTGGACGATTAGCTCTTTACCAAAACACTTCTGGCACTAGAAACACTGCTGTTGGTGCTGGCTCACTTGATGCAACAATTACAGCTAATGACAGCACCGCAGTTGGATACAATGCACTGACTGTTTGCACTGGCAGTCAAAACACGGCAATGGGGTCTGGTGCTGCTTCAGGTACAACTACAGGCACCAACAACACCGCTATTGGCTATGAATGTTTAGACCAAAACTCGACTGGACAGCAAAACACTGCTGTTGGAGCGTTTGCTCTTGAAAGAAATACCACAGCAAGCAGCAATACTGCTGTTGGCTATGAAGCGTTAGAGGAAAACACAACGGGTGCGAACAACGCTGCATTCGGCCATATTGCTTTGGATAGCAATACAACTGGCAACAGGCTTACGGCTTTGGGTGCTCAGTCACTGGAAGGAAATACCACGGCCAATGACAATACTGGAGTCGGCTATCAAGCACTAAAGGTCAACACCACTGGCACTGACAACGTGGCCGTTGGTTCGTTGGCGCTCAAAGACGCTACGACTGCTTCATACAATACGGCTGTCGGTAAAAGTGCGTTAGCTGTAAACACCACTGGCGCTTCAAACGTAGCTGTCGGCTCAGGCGCACTTGATGCAAATACAACAGCATCTAACAGTACTGCGGTTGGAACTAGCGCTTTGGGTGCAAATACAACAGCAGTTAACAATACTGCGGTTGGATTTAACTCTTTGGGTGTAAACACCACTGGCGACAACAATGTCGCCGTAGGTGCTTACGCTTTAGATGCCAACACTGTTGGGGATAGAAACGTTGCCGTTGGCCTTAATGCTCTGACGAGCATGAATCCCGCATCGAAACAGGATGTTTACAACACTGCTGTTGGTTATGACGCAGGGCAAGCAATTACAACAGGCAATTCAAATACCGCTCTTGGCGGTAACGCTTTAAGGTCAAACACAACTGCTAACAACAACGTTGCAGTCGGCTACGCTGCGCTTTATGCAAACACCACTGGCGGAAATAATGTTGCTGTCGGTAATAACGCTCTTGATTCTTTGACTACTGGCGACAACAACACCACTATTGGTCATGAATCTCTTAGCACAAGCACAACGGGAAGTAATAACACGGCGGTTGGTAGGCAAGCACTCAAGCTGACCACCACGGGCGGAAATAATGTTGCTGTTGGCCAAGAAGCTCTAGAAAATAACACCACTGCAAGTAACAACACTGCCGTTGGTTATGAAGCTTTAACCCTAAACACCACTGGCACGCAAAACGTAGCCGTTGGCGGAGAAGCATTAGTTGCCAGTACAACTGCAAGCAATACTGTTGCCCTTGGATATAGAGCACTGCGGAATAATACTACTGGATACAGCAACACCGCATTAGGAACAACGACTCTCAATAGTTGCACTTCTGGCAATAGAAACATTTCTGTTGGGCACGGATCTTTAGAGTCACTTACTACAGCAGTAGCTTGCGTAGGTATTGGTTACAACTGCGCTAATGCAAACACTGCCAGTGAAATTACAGCGGTTGGTTTTGAGGCTCTTAAGCTCAATACTTCAGGTGATTTTAACAGTGCTTTTGGCGCATATGCGCTTGATGCGAACACTACAGCAGCCGGTAATACTGCAGTTGGTTACGCGGCATTGACTGCTAATAATACTGGTAGCGACAACACTGCTGTTGGTAAAAGCTCTTATCAAGTAAACACCACTGGAATACAGGGCGTTGCGGTTGGCAGTGCGGCGCTCGCATCTAATACAACTGCTAACTACAACACAGCGGTTGGATGTATTGCTCTTAATGCAAATACTACGGGCACTGAAAATACGGCGGTCGGTCGCGCTGCATTAGCCGCCAACACCACTGCAAGCAGCAACACTGCTATCGGCATGAATGCGATGGTGAATAACACCACTGGTGCCAACAACACTGCCGTTGGTAGTCAAGCTCTTGATGCAAACACGACTTCAAGCAATAATACTGCTTGTGGTTTTGCATCCTTAACAGATGCCACCACAGGTGTACAAAACAATGGTTTTGGCGCTTATTCACTTCAAAACTGCACTACAGGCGATCATAATACTGGCCTTGGATATAACGCACTAGGATCAAACACCACTGGTAATTACAATATAGCGGTTGGCAATTACGCGCTCGATTCCAACACGACAGCAAATAACAACGTCGCTATTGGTTATGATGCTTTGGGTGTGAACACCACTGGCGCTGAACTTGTTGCCGTTGGCGGCGATGCTCTAAAAAGTAACACCACTGGTGCTTACAACATTGGGGTTGGCAAGATAGCCCTCGACACTTGTACTACTGGCAGCCAAAACGTTGGCATCGGGTATCACGCTGGTGGCGCGATTACGACTGGCGGTGAAAACGTTTGCATCGGTCAAGACACAGGTGATGCAATCGTAACTGGCAGTCAAAATACGCTTATTGGCGATGCTGCCGATGTTGATAGCTCTAGCAGAGATCGCGTTGTTGCTCTTGGCGCGGGCGTATCAAGCTTTGCTGGAAATAATACCTCTAGGATTCTTGGTGATAGCGGTGTTTACAACACAGGCAACACTTCCTCTTGGAGCACAACCTCTGATCGTCGTCTGAAGAAAAATATCGTTGATTGCACGATCGGTCTTGACACGATCAAGCAGGTTGTTGTTCGCAACTTTGAATACAGGATCGCATCGGAAATCACAGATGCAGAGCTGCAAAACAATCTTGACCTTTACACCATTCCTAAAACGGGCGTGCAGGTCGGTGTCATCGCACAAGAGCTTGAAGCTGTGATTCCTACGGCTGTAACAACAGACGACAACGGCGTCAAGCAAGTCCAGCAGGACGAAGTGTTCTGGCATATGCTGACTGCCATCAAGGATCTTGCTGCAGAAAATGAAGCAGTCAAGGCTAGACTGGATGCTGCAGGCATCTAAATTCACTTCTCGATATCATGTCCTCTGAAGCCCCCTCCGCTGCCGAGATTGCACAGCACTACTCTGCAGCTCTTGACTCCGTCACCCTCATCAACGACCTGATGGATCTGTCCAGTCGTACTGAAGAAGAAACAGCCACTGTTTCACGCAACGTCGAGCACCTCCAGATCATGGTCGCCAAGACCTACTGGACCACTGAAGATCTTGATCCTCTTAATGATGCGATCACTCGAGGCAGCGCTGCCTGATCATTTGAGCCACCTCTTCAAGGGGTGGCTTTTTTATTGACAAGAATAAGGCCTTTAGAATAGATCTATCTAGATGTAGTTAGAAAGTGCCGTACATTGGAAAGCAGCTGGTTCGTGGCCAGAACCGTAAGTTAGACGACATCTCCAGTGGCTTTAACGGTAGCCAGAC
>Ga0209645_1001671_pt1 | contig 10922 bp, 22 predicted proteins | sample ETNvirenome_6_30_FD_184070 | JGI IMG/M metagenome (GOLD analysis project Ga0209645, IMG submission 184070) | Marine viral communities from the Pacific Ocean - ETNP_6_30 (SPAdes) (version 2) | ecosystem: Environmental > Aquatic > Marine > Oceanic | place: Pacific Ocean | collected 2013-06-19
CATCTTAATATAGATGTGTTAATTTGAAATGCATTTGGACTTAATACAGGTTGATTTCTATTGTCAAGAACAGGATGAATTTGTGTTCTTGTAATGTTTTCGATTGATACTGAAACTTTAACAAAACATCCAGCCTCCGTGCTCATATAAGGTTGAGAGCCAAAATTTTCTCCATTGGAAAATTCGTGAACATCCCATGTAGTATCAGGATAAACTTTAAGAACTTCCGTGATTGCATCACTCCAAGATAAGTAAGTAAATCTACCTTTCTTTTCCGTGAACTCATTTACATTGATTTTGTTTAGTGTTTCAAAAACACTCTTTGTTTTTTTCTTAACATTGGTTGCCATAACAACTCCTTACTATTTAATTAACTTACTTGTTTATGTGTGGGCATAAACCTCTTACTTCGCAATAACTTTCACATTTTTTACCCTCCCAAGTTTCCTCATCTGAGCATTTTGGAGGAGTAGTTTCATCTTCAAGATGTTGTAAAAGTCTATCTCTCTTTTCAAGAAAATACGGAATAATTATATCATTGTCAAGGAAAGGAATATCAACAAAGTAAATATTTCGTGTTATTCCCCTATCTTTACAGGAGTATGTTCCTGCATCCCTGATATTCATTTGTAGTTTCATGTGTTTTACTTTATATCCTTTTAATTCAAGCATATAACGATACATGTTTACTTGATATAACCAATCTCCGAAATCCTTAGAATTTTCGTCTTGATAGTGCTCTTTCACTTTTTTGATTGTTCCTGCTTTCCCCCACTTTCCTGATTTCTTGTATTTCGTTCCTAATGGACAGGGAACTAATCTATTTTTTAGTCCGAGCACTTTTGAGGCTTTAAAACTTCCCGTGTTTTTATAATCGATTAATGTTTGGCTTTCTTTGTCGTAAAAGTCTAAAATTCCAGTAATATCTAAACCTTCTAAATTTTCCTCTTGTAAAACATTTTCTCCAACATCTTGATTTTCTAATTGTAGATGATGAATTGTTCCCATAAGAGCAAATGCTCTATCCTGAGGATTGATAAAATATTCTTTTTTTCTTTTGAGATAACTCTCGCATGTTCCTGACAAGAGTTCAGTTGTTGAGGGAGGGCGATTAGGTGCTCGTTGCTCAGACATCGCTTTTAATGTCGCAACAGACATGCATCTCTCGGACATGCGACATTTATTAAAGCAATCTTTAAATTGTATTTCTTGATTATCAGGACATATAAAACCTATCGCCGACATATATTCTCCTTAATTAAATCAGGTAGCGATAAGGTAGCCAAACCAATTTTGTATTTGCTTAAATATTAACAACAAAGGTAAACAGGATTTACAAACCTGCAACACTCCTTTTAAGTGCTATTAAATGTTTAAGTAATTGTATCACTACCTGACATGTTATAAGGGAATATAAGGATTAAAAAAGAAAAAGGCAAGGAAAACATGAAAACCCTGATAGCATAACATGAATTGATGAGAACTAACTAATTCAGGGAAAATTAAAAACCTTGCCTTTTTACTCGAATAAAGGTAAAAAAAGTATAGTTATCTAAGTTAGATAGTTAGACTAACTATATGTTAGTTTAATTAGTTTGTTAGCGAAAGTCAAGAAAAAAAATTAAGAAATTAATTTATCTCCATTTTTTTCGTCATAAACTAAGTCGCAATTTTGTTGCAACATAGTAATTGCTTGTTGCTTATTTTTAGCAACAAATTGTTTTGTGATAAACCCTTGAAGTGCTCTTTTATTTCTGAGCACAAAAGTAAATTCTTTTAATTTACCACTACTTATTTTATCAGTAATTTTTAAATCAAGCATATCTGCAACCTCACTTATTGTTAAACTTACAATAAAAATGTCTCTCTAAAACAATATACTAATAAATTTGCTTTAAACTCAACACTTTTATTTTTTTTGTTTTAAGTGTGCAATCGGCAAGTTTCCGTGCATTATTTACACATACACTAACCGATTGTGCACATCCCATGCCCACTATCCCATTAGTAAGGCATGGCAACATATTTAATGCCCATAGGCAAGTTGAATTAATACATGTTTAATGTAAATAATACTCAGAACTCCTATCTTTCCGATTACACACTTTTAGTGTGTTTACGGGCTCATAGGAAATACCTCCTTTCTTATCTATTATCATCTGCATAGTCCTTTTGCTTATCGTTCCATGCATCCTCAAATCCTTGTTCTAAATCGTCTAATTTTTCATTAAACTCTTTACACATAAGGGCTCTATCAAGAACGACTTTATTAACATCATCCACGAAATAATACACAGGAACTTCTACATTACTATCTCTTGCATCAGTCTCTACCATTTGAAACTTCAACTTCGTAGCCTTGTGATATTGCACAGGTTGTGTCGTAATGGTAGTGCTACTACCAAGTGTCTGAGCACTTATTTGAGCATTTGCAAGGGCTAATTTTAAAGTATCGATATTAACTCCTAAGACTTTTGCTAATTGATGTCTATTTCTAAGAGCATAGTGCATTTTTCCACCTTGACGATACTTCGTAGAAGTGATTTCTGCACCTAAGTTTCTTAGTTGTTGAATACATCCAACAAGAGAAGTATTGCCTTTTTTACCAAAATTCTTTTTAAAAGATATTTCAGTAATGTATTTATGTGTTAATAAATACTCGAATACATCCATAGACATAGGTTGATGAGTTTGTATATACATAGGCTTTCTATTTCTATACCAATTACTCAATTTGGTTAATTTATCTTTCTTTTTCATCCTAATCCTCCTTATCAATGGTTAGGTTTTGATTTTCAGTTTGAGCAAGTTTCATAACTTGCTCCTGAGCATCTAAATAGTCTTGACTATTATATATCATCCAATATGGTTGGAACAATCGTTCTCCTATATACATCATGTCCTCGCTATTTGACGGCTCTTTATCTCTTAATGTAGCACTTGCAACACTTAATGCTTGTGCCATTACAAGTTGTCCACGAGACGATAGAGCAAATTCTTTTGCCTCTAATTGCTCGTCTTGTGAAAAACCTTTACTTTTTATGGTTTTCATACCTTTGCCTATAAGTGTTCCGTTAGGCTTTGGGGATGTCTTTGCCATTTATTCCTCCTTGTGTTATCGTTATAAATTCTTCGACTTTCTTGTCGAGAGTTTTTGTTTCCTCCATGATAGCGAACATAATTTCTATCACACCAGTCGCTTTTGTTCTTGCTCTAAATTCCTTTTCAGAAGTGCTATTTTTCACTTGCTCAGACTTTACTTTGTCGAGCACTCTTGCTACAAATGTAAGCATAAAACCTACCTCGTCGGTAGATGAGCCACCGAACATATCAGAAACATCCTCTAACAAGCGATTAATCGTGTCATCCTTACTCGTGTATTTCCATGCCATGTATTCCTCGCCTTTGTCCTCAACTAATTTTTGAATTAGTTGTTTTCCGTCTTTTTTCTCGTTAGTGCTCATTATAGCAACCTCTCTAACTTCGTCAAAGTTTAAATTATTCCTTTGTGCCGTATCGCAAAGTTCAAATAATTGAGAACTTACCATGTAATATGCCTTTTTAGGAGAAACTTTTGCCTCAGAAATACATTTCTGCAAAACTCCTTTAAACTCAAAAACACTCCACTCTACATTTCGTTGAGTTTCTACTAATTTACCCTCTACAATTAACTTTGCAATATCAAACCACTCCATAGTTCCAGTAGTCCACTCATCGTTTGTGCTCTCGCTTTTAAGTGATGTCTTAACAAGTAGAGCCTTTTCATCATTCAGAAATGTATCAGGATTTTGCTTACATTTGAGCACCCTAACTTCTGCATGAGTTCCCCACAAATCATGTGAGCCTACTAACTTATATGTTGCATAAGGACTTTCCAACTCTCTCTCTTGTTCGCAAGAGTTAGAGTTATATTCATCCTCGTTCATGTTCATTACTGCATCGGCATATTTCACAAAGTGCTCTTTATCCATGTTTACCATTGGATGAGGATAATCGCCTTTGAGCACTCCAATTTCTTTTTCATTATTTTTCATCGTTTTTTTTCTCCTTAACTTCGTTAAATTCTTTTTTGTCAATTACTGCTATGTCGTCTGAATTGCACCACTCACAATAAAAATATCCGTCTATGTAGTCGGCTAATTCATCCGAGTTTATGTATGTCCATGATTGTTGTTGTATTTCAGGACAACCACATGTTTCACATACCCACTCAGTTGCTTTAATCTTTTCTATTGATTTATTCACTTGTTTGGTTAATTCAGTTTCGACATTAATCATCTTGTGCATCCCTAATTTCGTCGGCTTTTTCCATACACTCCAAATCTACGATTTGACACATATAGTTTTGAATAACTTCCCACCAACATTGTGCATTATCTCCGTCGGTAGCACATACCCAGTCGCCATGTATTTCTGCCATATAGCCACCATTATCCTCTATTGTAGAGCCACAATAACTACAAGCAAAATCCTCAGGATTAAGCCACTCGCCGTCTATTAAATACTCTTTTTCGCTCATGATTTTTTCTCCTTAGACATAGTCCAATGTCCTTTATTGTTTTTTCTGACACCGAAAAATCCTATCATATCACATTGATAGCACTCAGTTGCCTTGCTCCAATTTTCCATGCCACAAGTTGAGCACTTCCAATTCTTATTAGTATTTTTATTATTTTTCATATAAAACAATATGGAAAAATAATTACAAATACTATAATGCCAATCATTTTCTCTCCTCGATAATGTATTCATGCTCCATTTCCTCTTGAACGGCATCCCACCAATCACTTTCGTCGTCGTAGTTCTCATAATTAGGAGTATGATTATTGCCCATATTTAAACAAATATCCTCCCAACATTTAAACTCTCCACACACATAATGGTTGGCATTATACTCATCCATGTTCCACCCACAATAAAATGTGTCTAAGACATCATCACACATTGAACATTTCACTTCATCTTTTTCCATAGGAATATTTCTATGTATTCCTTTGGCTACAAATGGAAATTCACTCATTTTTATCCTCCATATATTTTATTTGTTCGTCGGTTAAATTGTCTAACATGTATGCATCTCCGAGTTCTCTCAAAAATATGTAGATTAGATAAGGCTCTAAATCTTGCTCCTCAACATTGTTTATCTTTGAGAATAACTCGTCTATATATTCAGGAGATAAGTCTGAGTTGCTCAGTTCTCTTTTCAGAATTGAACTGAGCACCCAACATTGTCCTTTAATTTCGTTCATATCAATAACGATTTTACCCTCTTTTTTCACGGCTTTAATGTCCTTTTTAACCATTTGCATAATTCCCAACACATAATTGTTAATACTAACATTATTAACAAATCATGCCATTGTAAACATGCTACATACATTATATCTGCATCTGCATCATACCAATAATGTCTCATTGTATATCCTCCAATGCACTTTCACAAGCAATAGCAAAAGCATCTTGTTTTTCATCGACAAAACTTTCCCACTCATCATCAGACATTTCATCATTAATATCTACATGTTCTTTTTCATAGTATTGCCAAAGAACACATGCCTTGTCTAACAATTCGTGTAATTGTGTCAATTCTTTTTCGGTTAATCTCATTTTTTCTCCTTTTTAGGTATAGGTTTACGATTTAATTGATAATGTTTATTCTCGATAACACCCTCAACATCTTGTGCTACTTCATAACATATATCCATGTATAAATCGCCTCGTATAGTGTCAAACTTATTATCCTCTAAATTGGAAATAATATACCAAAGTTCCTCGTCGTCTATCTCGTCGAAATAAGGCTTAAAATCATCGTCTAATGACGACAAAATATCCTCACGATTTATTGCGATTACTATGTATGGTAATTTACCGACTTCAAATTTCATTTTTTCTCCTTGATTTCTCTTACTTCTACATACTCAGTAAAATCACAATCGTATTGTCCGTCTAAATATATACAAGCATTATGCATTTCCTCGTATAGTTCATCATAAACACTACTTACATCGAGACTATCCTCGACTTCCTCGTAGCCTTTATTATAGGCATCATCCTCGTTGTCTGCCTCTATATCAGTTTCCCATGTGTAATCACTTGGCAACTCATCTATGTTCCAATCTATTGGAACGGATATTGATATTCTAAATTTCGCCATGTTATTTGTCCTCCTAAAAGGTTTTTATTATTATTATTATTTATAAAACATAAATAATTAAATAATAATAATAATAGATTTTCGTTGTCGGTATATTCTTGTTTTATTTTTGGACTAATATCCAAAAATAAACTCTTGAAGGGATGCTCAATAGTATATGACTTGTATAAGCAATACATTGCCGAAGGGAACTTCGGCATATATGCTATTACAAGTTCATATAAAAGCCTCGTGCATATAACACGAGCATCATGCGATAATTTCCTCAACTCCTTTTGGTTGAGCAAATTATTTAACACACATGCCTCTATGCTTATTCTTGCTTTGCTTGTTTTCACAAGCGAAGCAAAGAAAGAATAAGTATTAGTGCTCAACAAAGTGCTCAATTCCTTAATATAACCTATACCCATGGTAAATGGTGGAACACATTTACCTGTGGTATGGTTAATTAAGGGCTTGTATAAGTATGAAGTAGACTTCATCTTATACACTTGCCTCCTCATTTACATAACCTACTACATTGGTTATAAGAGTTTGAAATGTTGCTCCGTGTCCGATGTATATATCGCTATCGCTAATCTGCTTGTATAACTCCTGATTTTCACTTGGTTTTATTAAGTGATACATAGGAGTTCCGATACTATCGGTAGTTGCTAAGCAATTTTTACTCCAATCGAAAAACAAATCTCTAAATATTCCAGTCAAGGAATAGTTGCATAGATAAGTTTCGTCGATTTTAACTCCTGAGGGCTTAGCCAATATTTTCCAACATGTAATAGGATGAGTGTCGCTATCCCAACTAAACTTTCCCATGCTTTCAAAACATGTTCTCTTATTAAATGTAGGGCGACTAATTTCTCCGAAATAAATTTCGGTAGCAAACCCTAATTGTTCAATTTTCTCACATATTGCTACTGCCATAATTACTTTGTTGGTTAATCTCATTGTGCTCTCTCCTGAGGACTGAGCATAATCGATAAAAAACCTAATACATCGTTGGCTATTTTGTCTTTTCATGCTCTCCATACACTCCTCTCCCCCCATGTATTTGTCAATGTTTATGATAGTGCCTGATAAATCTCGTTGTCTTTTACGGCGACAATCAATACCTATTGAGCCCAATTTATTAACAAATTCAGGAGATGCAATTATATCTTGTTTCCTCGTTATGTATTCATCCCAAAGTTTAGGAGAAGTATAGCCCTGATTTATACATTTGAGCATCTTTTTTCTACTATCTATGTCAAGAGTAGTCTCAAAATCGCTATACTTACCCTTAGTGCTATGATAACCAGTAGTATTAAACCAATCATAGTCTCCGTTATAACTATCGAACACTAATTCGTCGATAAACTCGTTCAAACTTCCATAGGTAAAGTTATATACCTCCTTAGGCTTATACCCATAGGAAGTTTCTACATCTTTTAGGTTTGGAAACTTGTGTGATACATTCACTATGCGATTACTCGTCAAAGGGCGATTAATATCATTTACCTGAGGGCTAAATCCGTCTCTACTACCTCTACTCATTGTTCTCTCCTTGTGTGTCTTTAACTCCGTTAAAGAACTCTTTTTCATTAATATTATACGATATTACTCCGAAAAACTCGTTTGTTTTATCTCTCTCTACACCTATTCGTTTTAATTCATCGTCAGTCCAATTTTGTAGGTATAGTTTGAGCACTTGGTTAGGAGTTATACCTCGTCTAACTAATTTTGCACCTTGTTCATAGGCTCTATTCGAGCACATTTGTCTGATTTGCATGTTAGGTTTGAGTGTATATTGTTTTATGGTATCGAAAATCTCCATTAATTTACCGACATGTAAATCTACATTTTGTCTCTCTAATGCCGATAGCATTTCTAATTCAGGATACTCCTGAACTTCGCAATTATCTCCTGATAAGCCCATTATTCGATGTGTAATTCGTCTATCATTTCCGACTTCTACCTTTGAGCACACAAATCTATCGAGAGTTGCTCCGTCGAGTTGTTTTCTCACATACATATTTCCTGAGTTGGCATTACCCCATGTATTAGCACTACATACAATATAACAATCCTCGTGTCTAATTGCCATTTCGTTGCCAGTTCTCAACGGACATGATATAAAGCCGTTGGCTAATAAACTATTTAAGCCGACTAATACATCAGTATCTCCGTTATCAAATTCGTCGAGTAGAATTAAACCTCCATTTTCGACGATATGCATAAATTCAGGAGTTAGGAAAGTTCCCTCGATGTTCATCCTACCTGTGATGTGGCTCTCACTCATCCCTGAGGTAAGCGATAACGAGTGGAAATTCTCACAATTCAATGCCGATGCTAATTGCTTACCCAAGTATGTCTTACCTGAGCCTGCATCTCCGACTAAAAGCACTTGTTTATTCTCCTCCAACATAAGTTTTATGGTATCGAATTGGAAGTGTTTTAATTCGTCTCCGTTATTATCTTTAACCTCGTTAGGCTTAATGTTCATGATGCCATTGGCTATCATCTCGGCTAAATCATCGACTTTTTGCTCGACATTATTTATTCTACCTCCGTAAGAAGTGTCGTCTCCCTCGGATTTTTCATTTCCCTGAGGCTTAAATTTTATGCCTGAGCCCTCTTTTTGTGTAGGTTGTGTAGGTTGATTAGGTTGCAAATTTTCCAATGCATCTCCATATAGTTCACTTAACTTGTTGGCTAAGTCCATAATTTGACTTTTGCTACCCATTTTGATTTGGTATCGGTAATCGGAGCAATCTTTACGACTTGCTAAGCCCTCTTTTTGTAAAACATCGACGAGTTTTCTCATCATAGGGCGAAGTTCCGACTTTACTTTCATGTTCGACATCTCATTAGCCGACGGAATATTATTCTCCATGCCTGTTCCTCCGTGATTTTGTAATTCAGTTGATTTATTATCGACAATCATGCTATTTGTCCTCCAAATTGGTTGAAATTTTGTTGTTCATGTTTTTTAATAATGCTCATACTAAATACTTAGTGAGCATTATTAATAAAAACATGAGCACTAATGTAGGATAGGCAATCGTGTTAAACTCGTGCACCATATCCGTCGCTACTCCAAGGAATAGCCCTGCGAATTGTAAGCCTATGAATAGCCAACATATATTCCAAGTGCTCATATTACTCCTCCCCTCCGATGATGAAATCATCGCCGTCAAAATATCCCATTTTTTGTATTTTTTCGTATTCATCGTCCTTATAGGGATTATAAAGTTCCATGTCGAGAAACTCCTGAGCCCTTAATTCTTGCTCGTGTTGTTCTCTCAGTTGATGAACAATTACTTCTATGAGTTCAAATTTGTTCATTGTATCTCCATAAATGGATGAAACTTCGATTATTTCTTTCTCGATAACCTCGTCAGGCAAAGCCTGAACGATTATATCATTTTCTTTTACTTCGTGTGCTTGTATCATGTTTATTTTCTCCTTTATGCTACCGACATAATAGTTGGATAGCCGTCCTCGGCTTTCTCATTTATTTCGTCTAAATAACCTTTTAATGTAGTTTTTGGTTTAAAAGACTTATCTCTCTCGATAGATAAGCCAAACGGAAGTTCAATAGCCTCTATTTCATAGATGCTAACATATCCATACTCGACAAATCCTTGTCCTAAATCACACAAGCCGAACATTAAGCCAGTTTCCTTATTATGCTCGGAAATAAGCCATGTTGCTTGTCCACACGGATTAAATAATTTAAGATAAGGTTTTCTTTCAAACTCGTCGAGTTTGAGATTTCCGTCTAATTTCTTTTGAATTTCTTTTGTAATTAACTTCATGTTATTTATCCTCCTCGTTGATATTATCCATGTCGTCTTGCCAATGCCAATCTCCCTGAATAATCTTTACATACATCTCCATATCCTCGTAATTCTCTATGTCGGAGAAATCCGTGTCTTTCAGACACCATGCAAAAGCATTGATGAAAATCCAACATAATTTTCGGAACGAATAATTATTGAAAGGTAGATATTCGTCGGTATCTAACCTCCATTTATTCAAGACATCCTCGATGTCTTGTCCGTCCTCTTTTGCCTCCTTTAAATATTGGATGTATTCATCCAACATGAAAGAGAGGTAGTCCTCTTTCTCAAATTTTCTTTGAAAATTGTCTGCGATTTCTTGTGTATTTTTCATTTTAACTCCTCGTTGTTAATGTTAGCAATAGGTTATTACTCGTTGCTTAATAATTATAGCACTTGGAACAAGTGCCTCCTCATGAGCATATCTTACTTCGTAAGTAAAAAGTCGAGTATCGTAGAGATATTCTATATCTCCGTTCTCGTCTCTCTCCTGATAAGCCCAACCGAAAGTCTCGTTATTTTCTCTTTGCATGTCCTCATGCCATACTATACCTACGGGCTCAACAATTATTTTTGTTCTCATTATGTCCATATCATAACGATTACATATCGTCAATATGTTTCGCACCATTTGATAACCGAAAACCTCGTCTGAAAGGTTGAAATTTCCCATATTATCCTCGGCAAATAAAGGTATTCTCCCTGCACCTAAATCACTTATAGATAAATCGTGCTTATCCATGTCAATAGGTTTTATTTGCTCCCTCGATACTACTTCGGCTATCATTTTATTAATAAATCTCATTTTAACTCCTCGTTGTTAATGTTTATACTACTCCCCATATATTCCCCTTGGAATATAACCCAATTTCCCAATCAATGTTTTCATCCCAATCAAACAGGTAAACATACTGCCATGCGGTAAATTTTGGCTTTGGCAAAATTGCAAA
>Ga0209645_1001672_pt1 | contig 10921 bp, 14 predicted proteins | sample ETNvirenome_6_30_FD_184070 | JGI IMG/M metagenome (GOLD analysis project Ga0209645, IMG submission 184070) | Marine viral communities from the Pacific Ocean - ETNP_6_30 (SPAdes) (version 2) | ecosystem: Environmental > Aquatic > Marine > Oceanic | place: Pacific Ocean | collected 2013-06-19
TTAAATTATGACAAAAACAGTTTTTAATCAGGGGAAAGTTGACTTCACTAAACAGCCTATGTTCTTTGGTGAGGATGGTGGCATACAGAGATATGACAACTTCAAACACCCACAGTTCGACAAGTTGAACCAGACAATGATCGGTTACTTCTGGAGACCAGAAGAGGTATCTCTACAGAAGGACAGAGCAGACTTCATGAACTTCAGGCCTGAACAGAAACACATATTCACATCAAATTTGAAATATCAAACACTTTTGGATTCAGTGCAGGGCAGAGGTCCAAGCCTTATGTTCTTACCATACGTCAGCAATCCTGAACTGGAAGGTTGCATAGTTACATGGGATTTCTTTGAAACAATACACTCAAGATCATACACGCACATCATGAAGAACGTGTACGCGGATCCATCAGAAGTATTTGACACTATTCTCGACGACAAAGAAATATTAAAAAGAGCAAAAAGTGTGACACATGAATATGATAAATTTGGTAAGATGGCATTGGATTATGCCGCAGGTAAGAAAGTGGACATGCTTGAATTAAAGAGACAACTGTACCTGGCAATGAACACAGTAAACTTGCTAGAAGGATTAAGATTTTACATATCATTTGCTTGTACTTTCGCATTCGGCGAACTAAAACTAATGGAAGGATCAGCAAAGATACTTTCATTGATTGCAAGAGATGAAGCAACACACTTGAACTTGTCAACTCACGTGATCAAAGCATGGCAAAAAGGTGATGATCCTGAGATGACCAAAGCAATGAAAGGCACAGAAAAGACAGTGATACAGATGTTCAAAGACTGTGTCGAAGAAGAGAAAGCATGGGCAAAATATCTATTCAAAGATGGTTCAATCATAGGACTAAATGAAAAACTACTAGGCAACTACGTAGAATGGATCGCAAACAAAAGACTAAGAGCCTTGGGGTATGATCCACTGTATGACATATCTGCGTCTGCAAATCCATTACCTTGGACACAGCACTGGCTGAGTTCGAAAGGTATGCAGGTGGCACCACAGGAAACAGAAGTAGAATCATACATCGTTGGCGGCATCAAGCAAGACGTCAAAAAAGGCCAATTCAGTAAATTCAAACTATAATTTTTTTGGTAAACTAAATTCCTAGCATACGTAGGTATTTACTTTTAAAAAGTTTGACCTCTTAGGCAAAGTATCATAATATACAATTACTTTTTAGTAGACGGACAATATGTACCACCCACTTGCAAGGAGGGGTACTATTGAAAAGGATATATGGCAAACATTATGTTAATGGTCGCTTATCGGTCATAATGTTATAAATGGATGCGGCCCCTGAAGTAACACCAGAATGTGTTAGAACCATAAATTTTTTAGGAGACTAAAAAGTGAATAAACACACGAGAAGAAATCTCGACGAAGCATATTATCGAGAAGTAAAACTACAACAACTTAAACAACTAGCAGACACACAGGGACTTGAACAGGTCACCGAGGAGAACCTGCACAGGTATCTACCTGAGTATCCCGGAAGGCACAAGGTCTACAGGATCAATATAGATGGTGGTGCCTATTTCGGCTACTCCGGTTGCACCCTCAACAAGAGATTGGCATTCCACGAGATCGACAGCAGGACCAAGAACACCACACTGTATAGGACGTGGCGGGAATACAAGCAACACAATCCTGATTTCAAAGCCCACATCCAAGAAGTGATGACATTCAGACTACCTATGGACGCTCTGCTGTATGAGGTCAAGATGATACATCAGGCCAAGCAACGTGGACTCAGAGTGCTGAATGATTCCGCAGGCGGAGAGGGACCGACCTTCCACGTGAGGAATCGTGCCAAACCAAAGGACATACTCAAGCATTTTGATTCTGTCGCAACATTCAACAGGATAATGGGTATAGTAGAACCTATCGTACCGGCATTACCTCTGATAGGCGACACACCCGGCAAGTTGGTACACACCACACGTATAGAAGATGCGATGCTCAGGAGTGTGGGATTTGATAGGTTGCAGACCTTACAGTACTACAGGCACACAAAAAGCAAGGTTCGAAGGCGCCTGCGTAAGGCCTGGACCAACAAGGACTTCAAGGTATTGCTTAATTTCTTTACCAAGGCAAAACAAAATAAAACAATTTCAATAAGATAAGGAGAATATCGTGAACTTTTACGAATATAACGAAGACATAAAAATCAAACATAAACTACTGGCAAAGATGCCGCTGAGGGTGAGCGAGTGTGGTTACAAGCACATTGACACCTTCATCAACATGAGCCCCGGCCTTATAGAGGTACAGCAGTCTAACAATCTCACCGTTGTGATACATCCTACTAGTGTGATGTTTTACACGGACAGCAATGATTCATATGCAAGGTTCAGGGAGGCCTGGACTAGCAATATGGCTGTTGCAAATCCGATACATTTTGCAGACAAGATAGAAGAACTTGACAAGTCATCCCCAGTGGCAAAAAGTTCTTATCCATATGTGAAGGCAAAAAAGAAGTCCAAGGTTCAAACTTTGCTTGATCAACTACATGGCAAGGATGGTGGTATAGGCAAAGATCTCAAAAGTATAAGAGATAGAATACACAAAAAACGAAAGAAAGGCAATGATGAAACGGACGAAAGATAATTTTGAACTCTATAAGAAGTCTAAGGACGAACTTTACACTTTTTTAAACAATCAATCACAATCTCATCCTACGGACTGGGATTTACTAGATCATTTGATCTTGGTCATAGACATCGTCGTAACCCAATACGTTTCACTTGGTTTTTCAGACAAGGAAATACGTGATGAAGTTGGAGGAATATGCTCTGTCGTACGGAAACGCGACCGAAAGAAGTTAAATTAACTGTTTTTGCCGGCAATAAATACTGGTATGCCAGCAGTAGCAAGAAAAGGAGACCGAGAAAGAACACACTGTTCAGGACCTAGGAGAAAAGGTGCTTTCAGATCAGTATTCGCCAACGGCATACCGTTGAGTGGCAGGGGTCACAGAAACACCCCACACCTCAAACCATGTCCGTGTCCTGTTTGTTGTTGTGTTCACACAGCACCTCTTCGAGGAGGATCACCTAATGTGTTCGCAGAAGGTATTAATATAGGAAGGGTGGGAGACAGAACATGCACAGCAGTTGTGCAAGGTTCACCTAACGTTTTCGCTAACGGATAATCATGACAGTCAATAAAGGCCTATCAGCACTAGCAAATACAAATCCTAACTTCAGTAATCAAGGTTTGGAGAATGCTGTGAACGACATCAAGAACGTTGATCAAGATGATGGATACCAGTTTATTAAGTCTCAATTCGATGTTGACACTGCGATTAGAACTAATATTGTATTGACTACGTCACAGAAGAATGATGCACTAGAAACTTTGTACGCCGCTCAACCTCATTTACAGATCGGACGTATACTGACCGATGTGGTTAGACATACAAGTACGATACTAGATGGCACAATAGTTTTCCTTAACAACCCAGACACAGAAGATACGGCAGATTTCTTAGAGATCTTGCAGACAGTACACAGTATTCAGTCGTTGATCCCTAGCCTATATGGAGTGAGTGCAGATGATAAGGCCAGATCAGTTAACGACCATCTGGGAACCTTGAACAACATCTTTCTTGAGACCGAAGACAGCAGAGCTCCGGTGTTCACTAGGTTGAAAGAGATAATGCAAAGTATAGATACAACAGCAAGAATAAACAGTACTCTAGCAACTGGCACAGCGGCAGTAAGATATTCAAACACACAGTTGGTCACTTTTTTAAATTCCGTGGTTGCAGACTCAACAGACTTTCAAGAAACCTTAGACAATAGGGTGAACCAAGCCGCCGGCAATTATGCGTCCTTGAACACGCGGATAGGTAACGCTCTCCAAGGTGATGTCATCCAGCAATTGGTTGGAATCAAAGACGAAATTACAAACCAGGTCGCATTAGAAAATTCAAATCTATCCGGGATAAGGACTTACGTAGAAAGCCTCACAGACTATCAAAGTTATGTAGGCCTGGCGGATGATGATCAAATACGTAGGCTCATGGCACGTATATCAGAAACTCCTGCATGGGTGTCATACTTTGAAAATTATGTAGAAAACTTCAACGCAATAAATCCAGTATACACTACTGGCTCAGACTCAGAAAAAGAAAGCGTCATAAACGCAGTCTACACAGATTCAGGACTACCAGATGTAAGGGATTCGTTGGACATCGAAGGAGTAGCAAATAAGGCCAAACGGGACAACAGAATTGACACAGCGGGATTTGATCTCTTGACAGATGAACAGGTTATAACCAAGGCATGTGAACAGTTGTCAATTATAACTTCCAACCGTAACATATATGCTCAAAGTGAATCTTTGCTAAACAATATGAACCAACACGATCGTGATGAGATAGCAAGAGCCTTAGACCTCAACGAGTCATCAAACACTTTAAGTTAATGTTCAAAGATGTAATAGGCGACTGGCCCATGCATGAAAGATTCATTCTGACATCTTGTGATGACAAATACTTCGATCAATACTTCCCTAGATTTTATAAAACCTACAAGGAATACTGGGCGTTGCCAATACATGTACATATCATAGATCCATCCGAGGTCTCGATATCAAGACTTAAAAAACTGGATGCTTCATACACACTCTGCAACACTGATCCTGCAGTATTGAAATGGCCTTATTCGTATTTGACATATTGCCAAGCACAGAGGTTCGTCCTGTTGGGCCATAATCTCCTAGCCAATCAATCTGTGACAGTGGCCGATGTTGATTCATATGCCCTAAAAAATCCTACAGAGAGCCAAAAGCACATGCTAGAATCTGATATGGCGTTCACCAAATACAACGGTAGACTTATGGCGACTTTTTGCAACTTCCATCACAACAGGAAATCACAGGCCTTGCAGTCAGCGATCAAAATGCAGGAACTGATAGAACAATCAGACACAATAGGAGTAGACCAATTGGTTATCAAACAAATATTTGAAAGGTATCCATATAATAATTTAAAGCATGGAGAATGGATACGACATCGCGATGTAAAAACAAAAGAGGATTTAAAAAAACACAAGGATTGCTTAATATACCACGAAAAAGGCACAAGAGGTAAAAACAAAGGAGTAAAAGTCACATGGACAGATATAGGGTTATAGAAAAATTTGCTAAAGAACATAATTGGAAACAAGGATTAGAACTAGGTGTATGGGTCGGGGTAACCACCTTATGGTTGATGAAAAACACTGACGTCCACATGACCTGTGTTGATTCTTGGGAGGTGCAGGATGACAATCCCGAGTACGACTGGCAGTACAACAAAAAGCCTGTTTTCCAAGATGGGAAGTTAGTGAGGCTGGAAGAATTCAAACATGACGGACAAGTTTGGAACCACAACGCAAATGAACAGAGATTCCGTGCTGAAGCAGAACACTGGGGTGATCGTATAAAAATTATCAAAGGAAGATCTTTGAATGTTTTAGATCAAATACCAGACAATAGTATGGATTTTATTTTCCATGATTCTGATCACTCATATCCATTTGTGAAAAATGAAATAGAAGCATATCTACCAAAGTTAAAAACAGGTGGGTATTCAATAGGTGATGATTTCAATTGGACACCTGTCAAACAATCTGTTGATGAGGCCTTTGTTGGAAATTATACGGTCACTGGTAAAGATGTTTGGTATTCTGTAAAAAATTAATCGTCTGTTGACTTGCAACCTATCACTATCTTTTCGTAAGGCATATCGTATCTGGCCAGCACGTCGGTCAACCCATAGAAACGGTACTCGGCATCTCTCTCACACTCCGCAAGTGTATTATAAATTTTAGCAGTACTGTCGTCGTAGTCTACACATTCAGCGGCACCATTTACAATAAAACACATCACGGCAAACAATTTAAACATGAACTATTTAATAACCAGACTGCTTCTGACACAAATTTTACAACGATAATTATTGACAAAATAGCCGTTAATACTATACAATGGAGTTAATTTAAATTTAAATAAAAAGGAAAAAAGACAATGAGAAAAACAATCATTTCAATACTTGCTTTTTTATCATTCATTTGTGCACCAGTAATTGGATCCGCACAAGATGTTAAAATTGGAGTAATATATCCACTTACTGGCTCTTCAGCACAGATCGGAAAAGATGCGGTTGCGGCGGTAAACACTGCTTTGGATATAATCAATAACAAGCACGACATTCCTGGTATGCCGTTGGCAGAAAATGAGGGCCTTAAAGGTTTGAATGGTGCAAAAGTATCTATAGTTGTTGGCGATCACACTGGTAAACCAGATGTGGGAGTTAGTGAGACTGAAAAGATGCTTAACAAAGATGGCGTCCATGCGATGTATGGTGCTTACTTTTCTTCTGTGGTAGCCGCGGCTAGCACTGTAACTGAAAGGGCGGGCATTCCGTTTGTGAACGGAGATTCTGCCTCTCCAAAACTTACATCAAGGGGATTGAAATACTTTTTTAGAGTAGGTCCACATGATGGTATGTTCACACAGTTGATGTTCGAATTCATACAGGATTTCAACAAGAAGAATAATGCTAATCTAAACACATTAGGAATCTTACACGAAGACACTTTATGGGGATCTGACAGTGGTTCAACACAAAACAAAATGGCCAAAGAACAAGGCTATGATGTTATAGAGAAAATAAGTTACAAAGCATCCACAACAACGTTGACTTCTGAGGTGCAGAGGCTGAAAGTAAAAGATCCTGATGTTCTTCTTCCGTCGCAGTATACGGCAGATGCATTCTTATTTCTTAACACTGCCAAAGAACTAGATTACAATCCTAAATTATTGATTGCTCAGAATGCCGGATATGTTGATCCTACATTTATTTCCACTCTTGGAGATAAAGCAGAAGGCGTAATATCTAGGTCTCCATTTAACACCGATCTAGCAAAAACAATACCTATGATTGGTACAATAAATGAGATCTTTAAGAAACATTCTGGCGGAAGAGATCTGTCAGACGTTCCTGCAAGGGCATTTACAGGGTTCATGGCGCTGGCCGTGGCAATCGACAACGCTGGTTCAACTGATCCTGAAAAGATCAGAGAAGCACTTGCTAATCTTGACATACCAGGCGAAGCATTGATAGTGCCTTACAGAGGTGTTAAATTTGGTCCGGATGGCCAGAACGAAGCAGTACGAGGTGTACTAATGCAAGTTCAAAATGGAAAATATTGCACAGTTTATCCATACGAACTGGCGGCTTGTGACCTTGTGTACCCGATGCCAACTTGGGATCAAAAGTAATATACAATCTAATACTAAGGCGCTTGTCGCCTTAGTGTTATCCCACATAAATCATCATGACACTTGAAATAATATTACAGGCAATTGTCGCAGGATTAATGATGGGATTGATCTATGCCTTGATAGCCGCGGGATTAAGTTTGATCTTTGGGTTGATGGAGATAGTCAACTTTGCTCACGGTGAGCATTTGATGTTGTCCATGTTTACATCTTTTTGGCTGTGGTCTTTACTAGGCCTCGATCCTTTATTTTCTGTTCCAATTACAATTTTGCTTATGGCAGTGTGTGGTGTGATTACCCACTATCTTTTAATAAGATACATTCTTAAGGCAAAGATGTTAATACAGATATGTGCAACCTTTGGGTTGTCTATCTTTATAAGGTCCGTTGCCCAACTACTATGGACTCCTGATTACAGAAGCATTGAAAATCCTTTAATGGAAGGAAGAATAGAATTAGGGACAATTTATGTTGGACAGCCTCAATTATTTGCAAGTATGATATGCCTTTTGGCATTCATGGGTTTATACTGGTTTGTTACAAAAACTGAAACAGGTCTTGCACTACAGGCCACCGCTCAAGACAGGCACGCCGCAGAAGTTCTCGGTATCCCTTCTGATAAAATGTTTGCATTAGGATGGGCCATAGGACTAGGCTGTGTCGCTGTTGCCGGTTCAATGATGATGAACTATTTTGCTGTTTTCACTGACGTGGGTATCAATTTCGCTCTGTTTGCCTTTGTGGCGGTTGCCTTAGGTGGATTTGGTAGTATCATAGGATGTTTGTACGCCGGCATAATAATAGGACTAGTTGAATCACTAGGTGGCCTCCTAATAGATCCATCATTTAAACTTCTTTACGTGTTTGCAATTTATCTATTGGTAGTCATTTACAAACCACAAGGATTGTTTGGGAGGTATTAATGTTAGACAACTTATCATCTGCTAAACAAGAACCTGTTTGGAAAAACAATAGCAAGGTCTTATATTTTTTAAGTTCAACTGTTTTACTATTGTTTTGCCTACCTTTGTTTGGGATCAATTCATTTTACCTTCACCTATTCATAATGATATTCATGCATAGTGTAATGGCACAATCATGGAATATTATTGCAGGGTTTTCAGGACAGATCAGTCTCGGGCATGGATTGTTCTTTGGCATTGGCGCCTATGCAACATCATTCCTGTTTACGGAGTATGGAGTCACCCCATGGATAGGTATTATCATTGGAATGATAGTGTCAGGGATAATTGCGGTCTTGATAGGAATTCCAATGCTTAGACTACATGGCCATTATTTTGCAATCGCTACTCTGTTGATAGCAATTGGTTTCTCATTAATTTTTAGAAGATGGGATATGGTTGGCGCCGCTTCTGGTTTATGGATTCCTATATTGGCAACAGATTCATGGATAGCACTCCAGTTCAACTCGAGTAAGGTTCCATACTATTACATTTTCTTATTATTTTTCCTTGCAACTTTTATTTTAAGTTGGATGTTAAGCAGGTCTAAACTAGGATACAGGCTGAGAGCAGTGAGAGATGACCCTCAAGCCGCATCTAGTCTGTGTATCAACGTTGCACATTATAAAATAATTGCATACGTGATATCCGCTATGATGATGGCACCAATGGGCAGTTTGTTTGCTCAATATATTCTTGTTATAGATCCTGCAACAGTTTTCAATATCGAGATATCTATCGTGGTGTTGCTGATTACAGTGCTTGGTGGCATAGGAAATATATGGGGGCCTTTACTAGGTACAGTAATATTGATTCCCATATCTGAATACACAAGGATTTATTTAGGTGGTACAGGTGGTGCTGTGGACCTTATACTCTACGGATTAATACTAATGCTTATTTGTGTGTTCAGGCCTAATGGATTGATATCATTCTTTCAGAGAGATGTACTAGACAGAAAGTCAAAGAAATGAAAATATTAACTGTCAAAAACATCAGTAGATCTTTTGGAGGTATTAAGGCAAACAATAATATTTCATTTGATGTAGAACAAGGTAGTATATTAGGTGTAATAGGACCAAACGGTGCAGGTAAGTCTACGTTGTTCGACCTTATTACAGGTTACACAAAAGCCGACACTGGTTCAGTGAATTATTGCGATAATAATATCACTGGTCTACGTCCAGATCAAATAAGTGCCTTGGGAATTGGAAGAACATTTCAAAAACTTAAACCTTTTGCTGATCAAACTTTACTTGAAAATGTCATGATTGGATGCTTTGTGAAAGAATCTAATATCAAAAAGGCCAGAGATAAAGCACTTGAAATAATTGATTTCGTAGACTTGATAGACAAAAGACATCACTACGCAAAAGAATTGTCAACAGGACAAAGGAAGAGACTTGAGATGGCAAGGGCCATGGCAATAGAACCAAAACTACTACTAATGGACGAAGTAACAGGAGGGGTGGATCAGAGAACAGTACCTGGACTTGTAAATTTGATAAAAAAAATGAAAGGGGCAGGAGTAACCATTGTAACAATAGAACACAACATTAATATCATAATGGAAATTTCTGATAATATTCTTGCCTTGGATCAAGGCCAACGTATTGCATACGGCACACCAAAGCAAATCCAAAATAATAAAAGAGTTGTTGATTCTTACTTGGGGACATACGATGCTACTTGATATTAAAAACATTGATGTGTTATACGATGACTTCCAAGTAATATGGAATGTGTCGATGAACGTTGAAGAAGGTGAAATGGTTGCTTTACTAGGTCCAAACGGTTCTGGAAAAAGCACTATTCTGAATACTATTAGCAATTTAGTACAGCACAAACAAGGTGCTATACATTTCAACGACACTTTAATATCAAACACTCCGACACATAAAAGGACAGAGTTAGGTATCTCGCATGTCCTTGAAAGACGTAGAGTATTTCCACATTTGACAGTCATGCAGAATCTCTTATTAGGGGCCTGGCACGATAAAGCAAAGATACAATTAGACAGTTCGCTGACCAAAGTCTTTAAAATTTTTCCAAAACTAGAAGCACGAAAATATCAACTTGCAAAAACAATGTCAGGAGGGGAGCAACAGACTTTAGCGATTGCGAGGGGTATGATGGGCCTACCAAAATTACTAATGATTGACGAACCATTTTTAGGCCTATCTCCCTTGGTCATGAAAGATCTAATACAGGTGTTCAAAAATATTGTGAACGAGGGTGTGTCTATATTGTTTGTAGAACAAAACGTGCGACTAGCATTGAGCATGGCAGATCGTGGTTATGTGCTTGAAAGCGGAAGACTCGTGATAGATGGCCAGTCAAAGGATCTAATCAACAACGACAAAGTAACTAAGATTTTTTTAGGAAACTAGTAAAAGTGCCCCACTTCTGTTGCAAGGCAGGGGCCGCCCCTGAAATTATTGGTTATTACGCCGCTAATCTCAATTCAGACATACCAACTGTTAAGTCAGCAAATCCTAATGCTTTTTTGTTTGCATTTAAAAAACAGCCTGATTAGGTCAGTGCTATCACCGTAAACTCCCAAGACCTTTACACACCCGTCGAATCTAGTTCACCCCCGGAAGGGATTACATAGGCCACCAAGTAATAAATTGGTGGAGGTGGTCGGTACTGCCCCGACGTCCGA